>ENA-ORMN01000604-ORMN01000604.1-human-gut-metagenome-genome-assembly--contig:-NODE-604-length-41470-cov-7.998189_pt1 | contig 41470 bp, 51 predicted proteins | sample MGYA00242102_ERZ508993 | MGnify/ENA primary metagenome ERZ508993 (study PRJEB26280, sample SAMEA2338770) | human gut metagenome | biome: human gut; feature: human-associated habitat; material: faeces...
GCGGCAAGCGGGTGGAGCACACCCTTGCAAACCTGTGCACCGGCCTTGGGCTGGAGCAGCGCGGCATCCGCGCTGCCTTGCAGGACGAGCGCTCCCGCATCACCTTTGTGCTGCCGGGCGAGAGCCGCCGCTATCCCAAGGAGGAGTTCTTCTACTTCTCCGCCTTCCCCATGGAGGGACGCGCCGAGGGCGTGTATGAAAAAGGCTCCTTCTATGAGTTAGAGGATGCCGTGCTCACAGCAGGCTATCCGCTGGGCGTGAGCAACGAATATGCCGAAGGATCGGACTGCATCACCATCAGCACACGGCAGGGCGCGCTTGTGGTGGTGGAGACCATCGCAGATTAAACCTCTTCCCGGAACATTTTTGCCCGTCAGACGCTATAATGGGGTAAACATGAGCGAAAGGCGGGGTGGAGATGCAGGTAGTGGTCATTCGCAGCCCGAAAGCGCTGTGCGGCATTCTGCGCAAGCTGTTCGGCATCCGCAAAGAGAACTGAATCCAAAAAAGGCCGGTGTGTGGCAAAGCTGCTGCACACCGGCCTTTTACTGCCGGCATACCGTCGCCTGCTGCCGCATACACTCTTACGGAAACGGACAGGGAAAGGAGCACACTGCACATGGAACTGAAGATATTCCGGGACACGCTGCCGCAAGGCGGGGCAGGCTGTACCGTAAAAGCAGAACTTCCGCTGGAGACCGATATCCGTATCTCGGATGACCTGCCGCCGGTGGGTAAGCTGGTCAAGTGCTTTGTCCGCCCGGTTGTTCTGCAGCGGCAGTTGCAACCGGGCAGACTTACCTTAGAGGGCTATCTGCGCTGCACGGTGTTTTACCAGAGCGAAGCAGAAAAAGACCTGTGCCAGACCGAGCAAAAGCTGCCCTTCACCCGGCAGCTGGAACTGCCGGAGCTTACCTTTACGGCATGGACAGCCGTGGTGGAAGGGCAGACGGAGTACCTCAACACCCGCGCGGCAGACCCGCGCCGTATCGAGGTGCGGGGCGCCTATGGGCTGGTGGTCACGGTGCATACCCAGTGCAAGACCGAGGTGATCACCGCACTGGCAGATGGCGGCATCGAGCAGCAGCTGCGTACATTGCAAGGCGTGCGCAGTGTAGCTGTGCTGGATAAGCTTGTTACCTTAGAGGGAGAGCTTGTCTTTGCAAAGCCCCCCGCGGCTGTACTGGATATTACCGGCAACGCCTGTGTGGCAGAGGTAAAGCTGCTTGCCGGTAAAGCTGTTGTCAAGGGGGAACTGCGGGTGCAGTGTGCATGGCGGGCAGAAGGGGACACTGCCCTGCAAAGTCAGGCGGCGGCACTGCCCTTCCAGCAGGTAATAGATTTAGAGGGCATCACCGAGGACTGCCACTGCCTGTGTGTGGCAGAGCCGGTGGGCTTTACCCTGTCGCAGGCAGAAAGCGCCGCCGCCCAGCTGACGGCAAATGTCATGCTGCACCTGCGGGCATGGCGCAGCTATCAGCTGCAAGTGGCAGTGGATGCTTTTTCCACCCGGTTTGAAACGGAACTCACACCGCAGCCACTCGTCACAGAGCAGTTGCTCTGCACCCTGAACGATACCGCCACCGCCACAGGCTCCGGACCTCTTCCGGATGCAGGGGCGCAGCTGCGGGCCTGTTTTGTGCACTACGGCCCCCAACAGACCGTCCAAAAAGGGGAGGGCTGGGTGCTTGCCGCCAAAGCAGTGGTAACTGCCCTTGCAGAGAACACCCTCGGCGAGCTGGAAAGCTACGAAAAAACCTTGGAGGTCGCTGTCCCGCTGCCCATCACGTCGCCGGAGGGAACAGTGCTTGTGTCGGAATGCTGGTTGAGCACTGAGAACGTGCAATGTACCTGTGCGGGCGGTACGCTGGAGGCTACTATCACAGTGCGGGCAGAGGGCACGATTTTAGGCTGCACCACCAGCCCGGTCATCGGCAGCATCACCCTTGGCGACCCGCTGCCCGATACCGACCCCGAGATTGCTCTGCGTATCTACTACGCACAGGCCGGAGAGGAGGTGTTTGCAGTGGCCCGGCGGTTCCATGTAGCCCCGGCGCAGATTCTTGCGGCGAATCAGCTGGAGGAGGAACTTGCCTGTCTGCCGCAGGCACAGCGGTTGCTGATCCCGGTCACCTGAGCTGCAAACTTAACTGTACCCCTTTCCCGGATGGCACAAGCTGCAGCACCGGGGAGGGGCTTTTTTGTTCGTACTGCGTAGAAAACACAACGCAAAGAATTACTGATTAAGCCGGCAAAGGAAATTGAAAAACAGAACGAATCAACGTCATAAAATATAATGAGTATACGTTTAGTATCTTGCGCTAGTGATTAAAAATCAACATTTGATGTGTACTGATATCGATTTCAACGTACGAGAGCACTTTAAAAATACGATTTGTATTTAGCGCTTTGCAGACCATCCATGGATGTGGTATACTAAGGAAGATACAAATGCAAACGACTACCGCTCGGCTGCTGTGTCCGGTGTACAGCACTGTTTCTGCCGGGAAAGCAGCACGGCGGGCGGCAAAATGATATCGCGGGAGAGTGGAATATTTGGAACTGGAACAGGCAAAAAAGCGTGTGAAAGAACTGCGCGCAATTATTGAGAAAAACAACCGGCTTTACTACGATCAGGATGCGCCGGAGCTGGAGGATTTTGAATACGATGCCCTGACGCGGGAGTTGAAGGAACTGGAAGCACGATTTCCCCAGCTGGTCACAGCGACATCGCCCACCCAGAAGGTGGGTGGCACCGCCAGCAGCAAGCTGCCCAAGGTGACCCATGCCGTCAAGATGGAAAGTCTGCTGGATGCGTTTTCCTTTGACGAGCTGCGGGACTTTGACCGCCGCGTACGCGAGGCCGGAGTAGAGCCGGAGTATGTCGTGGAGATCAAGATCGATGGCCTTTCCTGCAGCTTGGAGTATGAGAATGGACAGCTTGTCCGCGCCTCCACCCGCGGTGACGGCGTGGTGGGTGAGGACGTCACCGCAAATGTGCGCGCCATCCGCAGCATCCCTAAGACCCTTAAAGATGCACCGGAGTTTCTGGAGGTGCGCGGCGAGGTGTATATGCCACACAAGGCCTTTCAGCACCTGTGCGCCGAGCAGGAATTGCAGGGTGCAGCACCCTTTAAAAACCCCCGCAACGCAGCAGCCGGTTCTTTGCGGCAGAAGGACGCCCGCATCACCGGCAGCCGGGGGCTTTCTATCTTTGTGTTCAATGTGCAGCAGATCCGGGGCAAGACCCTGACCAAGCACTCCGAAAGTCTGGATTACCTCAAGAGCCTTGGCCTGCCGGTATCGCCGCGCTACCATGTAGTGCGTGATATCGAGGACGCCATTGCCGAAATCGAGAACATCGGCCAGAACCGTGCAAAGCTGGATTTTGACATGGACGGTGCCGTTATCAAGGTGAACGATTTTGCGCAGCGGGAGCTGATGGGTTCCACCAACAAATTCCCGCGCTGGGCCATCGCCTTCAAATACCCGCCGGAGGTCAAGGAGACCACCCTGCGCAGCATCGAGGTGGCTGTGGGGCGCACCGGCGTGCTTACCCCCACCGCCTGCTTTGACCCGGTGTTTCTGGCAGGTACTACGGTAGCCCGCGCCACCCTCCACAACGAGGACTTCATCCGGCAGTTCGGGCTGTGCATCGGGGACACCATTCAGGTGCGCAAGGCGGGCGATATCATCCCGGAGGTCATCGGGGTCACCCATCATGCAGAGGGAGCTGAACCCTACACTATGCCCACGGTCTGTCCCTCCTGCGGTGCGCCGGTAGTGCATCTGGAGGACGAGGCTGCCCTGCGCTGCGTGAACCCGGAGTGTCCGGCACAAGCACTGCGCAATATCATCCATTTTGCCTCCCGGGATGCCATGGACATCGAAGGTCTGGGCGAGGCAGTAGCCACCCAATTGGTGGAAAAGGAACTGGTGCATTCCGCAGCAGATATCTACACGCTGACCCGGGAACAACTGCTGGAGCTGGACAAATTCAAGGAGAAAAGCGCGGACAATCTGCTGCAAGCTATTACCGCCTCCAAGCAGAACAATCTGGATAAACTTTTGTTCGGCTTTGGCATCCGCAACATCGGCGATAAGGCAGCCGCGCTGCTGGCAGAACATTTCGGCACACTGCAGGCCATCCGGGAAGCCACCGCTGAGCAGATCAGCGAAATCGACGGCTTTGGCGGCGTGATGGCGCAGAGTGTGGTGGAGTTCTTTGCCAAGGAAGGCACCACCGATCTGGTGCATCGCCTTGCAGATGCCGGGGTCAATATGCAGTGGAAGGGCGAGCCGAAGGGAGATAAACTGGCGGGCAAAACGCTGGTGGTCACCGGTACGCTGGAGACCCTCTCCCGCAACGAAGCCGAGGCGCTGATCGTGAAAAACGGCGGCAAAGCCAGTGGCTCGGTCTCCAAAAAAACGGCCTATGTGGTGGCCGGTGCAGCGGCTGGCTCCAAGCTGACCAAGGCACAGGCGCTGGGCGTGCCGGTGCTGACCGAGCAGGAATTTCTTGCTATGCTGCAGGATGCTCCGGCAGAACAGGAAACGACTTAAAGCGCCCTTTTAAATGCCGGAATACAAGTAATTTCAAAAGCTTCTGCAATGCTGTTGCAGAGGCTTTTTTGTTTGCCCGTTCCCGGTTCCCGGTTCTAATGACGCACAAAGCGCATACAATGCTAGCACAAAGCTTTCGTGGAAGGAGAAACCAAAGTGGACGAGTATTATCAGGCTGTCAGAGCCCTTCCCGCTTGGCTTGCATCGCTGCTGGCACAGCTGCCCGTACAAACGGCAGTGCGCATACAGGAGCTGCGGCTGCGCACTGGCTGTGCGGTCACATTTACCGTACAGGGGCGGCAATGCTCTGCTTCGGCACTGCCGGGCTGCCCTCCAAAGCTGGCTGCAATAAGGCTGAATGCACTGCAAATAGAAGAGATATTTCACACCCTTTGCAATGGCTCGGTGCACACCCACGAAAGGGAGCTTGCTGAGGGCTACCTGACCACTGCTGTCGGCAACCGCGTGGGCGTGGCGGGGCAGTTCGTACAGCGGGAAGGGCAGTGCATCGCTCTGCAAAAGGTCACTTCGCTCAACCTGCGGATCGCACGCAGTTGTGTTATCCCTTTGCCGCCCGCGCCGATTGTGACCGCATATGCGGTTCCTGCCTCAGCCGTGGTCGTCCCCGTTTTGATGTACCCGCCGCCTCCACCTGCAAACCCGCCTACGTGCGCATAGTTTCTGTTGCTGATGGTACCGCCGCCCCCGCCCACACATCCGACCTCAATGCGCTTTCGGTATGTGAACGTCATCTGTCCGGAGCTTTTCAGCTTGATGTACCAATAGGTGTCGTCCGAACTGGTTTCATACGCGCCGGTGTAGCTGAATTTCGGAATCTTCTTCGCCATGCTATCACCCCGTCGTAATCGTCAACGTCGTGCCGCTCAGGTTGAATGTCACGCCTGCCGGACCTTTTGGACCCTGCGGCCCGGTCGCGCCGGTCGCTCCCCTGTCGCCCTTGTCGCCTTTATCTCCCTTGTCGCCTTTAATTCCCGGAATGCCTTGGATTCCCTGAACGCCTTGGATTCCCTGCGGAACACCGAGCGTCAGTTTTCTGCCTCCGCCCGCGTCCGTCGTCAGGCTGGCCGTGGCCTCGCTTCCGGGTGGAAGTGTTTTGGCCTCGACGGAAACGACGACGTTTTCCGCGCCGGTCGAGAAAAGCGAAAATAAAAAAGACGCAAGTAAAACGCTCGCGTCTACGCCGGTTTCAAGGTTGTTCATGTGTTCGGCGTCGTAAGCCGTTCCTTCTCTTCGGATTTCGCCCGGCTGTGGCGTCAGGGTGTACGTTCCGTCCCCGTTTTCCGTCATGGCAAACCGTCGCGGATGCTCAACGTCCCTGTCTGTCCAGTCTACAAGATTATACATGCTCTTTTTCCTCCACCCTGACCACAATATCCGTTCGGTATATGGTGCCTGCCCCGTCCCTGCGCTTCAGATCGAGTTCCCGCATATAGCAAACGTCTCCGCCCGTGTCAATCAGTCTGAGTGCCGTCACGTCGCTTTTGCCTAATGTCTCGCTTCCGATGGTCACAAAAAGCGTGATGTGATTTTTCCTGACCTCGTAAGCCAGCCGGACGGCGTTCTCCCATCCCTGAACGGTCTGCACCTGCGCATAGGCGATTCGTCTAGCCAGCCACGCAGCCGTCTTTTCCGCCGTTTTTGCTTCGATCATGTCTGCCTCCGTCTTTATGCGCCCATCAGCGCGTCTTGGCCTTCGCCTGCGCGTCGATAGCCCGCCTCATAGGCGCGGCTTTCAGCTTCAAGCACAATGCCCGACGTAGTGCTGCTGTAGTAAAATCCGTCCAAAATGCTACGCAGGTTCTTCGTGTGCTCGATTGCTTTCCTTGCCCATTCTTCTTGTTTGGTGTCTGTGCTTCCAAAAACCGTGACGCGGAAATGATACGGCTCTCCTCCGTATTCCGGCCATTCCTCGACCTTACAGTTGGCATATGCTCCGGTCATCAACCGGACAATCGCCGCTATCGTGCCGATGCTCCGGCGCATTTGCTCCGTTTCGGCGATCCACATCCGTTTTTTCTGCACGTCCGCCTGATAGTCGTACCATAGCATGCCGAGTGAATAAGCCTTTTCGTCGAGCGCTTCCTCGCTCATCCGATCAATGTCCGTCAACTCAACAATCGCGTGCTCAACCGCTTGCAGAAACCTGAAAACCATGTGGCAGGCCGCCGCGATCAGCGCGCGCGTATTTCTGTCTTCTTTCAAAAAGCGTGGCATAAGCGCGTACAGCTCTTCTTCGCTTTCCGGCCTGTACAACAGTTCTGTCATACAATCGCCTCCAACTCCACAGTGCCCTCGATACGGGTTGCCCGGTCAATCGGCGTATAGGTCGCTACTCCGCCATCGAAGCTGGATGCGTCCGTGTCGATGTCCACGCGGCTACATCCCGCGTTGTAAAGCATGCTGGTCAGCCTGTATGGATCAAACGCGCGCCCGATGGCTGCGCTCTGCCATGCCTGATACGCACTCGCGGCCTTGTTGACAGACAGAAGCAGGTTTTCACCTTCCGTATCGTCCCGCAGTTTATACTTCATTTTCAGTCGATACGTTTTTTTCTTCGCTTCCTTGACGACGATGGTATCTGTCAGCGGCCTGCTCTCGTCTGCACTGAGTGCCTGCCATGCGTCTTCAAGGATTTTGCTTTTGTCCTGCTCCGAGACCTTCTCTGCAAACATCAGACTGACCAAGACCTGTCCGGGCTTCAAGCCGTAATCCTGACCGACGCCGTCGGTAAAATTTTCGTCCGCCACTGGGCTTGCATCTAAGATCGACGAACTGACCGACATGGCTACCGCCTTATACTGTGCTCGGCTTCCCGTTGCATTTTTGCGGAAATTGCTTTCGATGATTCGCTTGCGGTAGGCTTCGTCCTCTTCTTCCTGTGCGCCGCCCCGCGTCGTTTCAGTCAACTTACTTGCGATCAGCCATGCGCGCGGCTCAACCGCTTGAAGCGGCGTCCCCTTTTCAAGTCCGTTTCCCGCCGTTCCGCCCGCTGTGCACATAATCGGCACGGTAATTTCCATCTGGCCTGTGCCTGCCGTCGCGCCGACTGCCTGCGTTGTCTCAAAGGTCAGCAGTCCGTTATAGGAAAAAAGCGTCCCTTTTTCAATCGTAACGCCCTTTTCACCTCGCTGTATGGTGATACCGAGTGTGCTGACCGCATGGGTTTCGCTCTGCCGTGCAACTCCCACGTTTTCACCCAGAATGTCCAGATACGTTCCTTGCGCGTCGCGAATCGTCCCCTGCGCAATCGCCGCATTCAAGCTCGCGCGTTCCTGCTGCAAAATGCCTAAGATGGTTCGCAGCAGCATTTCTTTTTCGTCACCCGGAAAAAGCACGTCTCCCCCATTCTGTCGATAGATCAGCAGCGCCTCATTGTAGAGTGCGTCGAAATCCAGCTCGATATAAGTCACGTTACCACCTCCACGTCGGCCTCGATCACAAACTTGCCGTCCGTCCCGTCTCCCCCAGGCAGGAGCCGTGCCGCCAGCACGCGGATATCCGGCTCCCATGCCAGCACTCGCGTCACCTCGGCTAAAATAACATTCTGGGCTTGCGTAAGGGTAAGATCAAAAATAGCGGGATCAATCCCGCGCATACGGTCATATGCGATTTCGCCCTTCCTGAGCCGAAGAAGATTTTTTGCGTTGGCAATCGTTCGCCGTTCATATTCGTCGGCTTCCGTGTCGATTGCCGTTCCCGCAGTGCTGATAGTCGTCATGTTCGTTTACCCCTTATTTGGAACTCACCGTGTTTTTCCCCGGACGCTTTTTGCTGTCCCGGATTGTGGATTGGCAAGGCGGGTTGATCTTTTTCGCACTGCTGCTGATGCCGGATGTGTTATACCCGCCCACCGCGCCGGTCAGATTCCCGCTTTTCCCTGTCGAGCCGCCCGCCGTTCCTCCTGCCGAAGCGCCGGCGTCCTTTCGGCTTTTCAGGTACTTCGAGCCGGTTCCCTTGCTTTTTTTCGCGCTGTCCTTTCCCGACCCGCTCGGCGTTGAGGATGTATTGTCGTAAACTGCTCCGTCGCTTTCCTTCCATGTCAGTTTGACCTCCGCGCTTATCATCGCGCCGGTGACGGGCTGAAATTTCGCGTCGATCACGCCGACGTCTGTCAGCAAAAAATCCGAGCCAAAATCCTTTCCGCCTATAAAGAGATGCGCACATTCGCCGTTTCGGTTGTCCCGCTTGAACGCCTCCACAATTTCCGGTACATCCTGCCCCAGCGATGTACGCAAATCCAGCGTCACTTGACACTCTGCCGCATTGTAGCCCTGCCGACCGACATAGAGCACGCCGTTTCCGTCCTTTGCCTTCGTTTTTGTCGAAAATGAAATCGAAAAATCCTTGTAGGAAACGATTGCCCCTTTTTCAAGCCCGCCGATGCGATGCCCGTTCCATGCGATATGTGCGGCCATGTCACGCGCCCCGCTTCCACGGCGGAAGCGTGTCTGCCGCATTGTCCGTCGTAATTTCCGGCGCGCGCATAACCTCGCCCCCGTCCATCATAATCTTGTGCGCCAACTGAGGGTTGGCTTCAAGCAGAACGCTTGCATATTGCTCGTCGCCGTATATGTTCAGCGCGATTTCATCAAAAGTTTCCTTCGCGCTGCACAAATAAGTCATCATGCAAAACTCACCCTTTCTCTTTCTCTCATTTTTTCGTTCCACCATTCTTCAATCAGGCTCATCATTTCGCTGTGCTCGCCTTCCAGTGCCGCCTTAACGCCGCCTGCATCTCCGGCGTATATGGTCGGCGCAAAAGTGAAATTCATCGCTGTTTTTTCTACACGCTTTTCGGGATAAACCTCGTTCGGCGTAAATCCGCTTCCTGCTGCCGCCTGACGCAGAAGTGCGCGCGTTCTCTCCGTCTTCCTTTCCGGAATAGCCCATTCGCCGCCCGCTTCGCCGAAAATGGCCGGTTGGTCAGAGTAACCGCCCAGAGCATGCTTTTTCAGTTTTGTCCCGCTCGTCTCGGTGTTTCTTTTTTCAGGTGCTCCAAGCACTTCGTCGTAGCTGACGCGCACCGTGACCGGGTTTGCATCCAGATAGGCTTGCGCATCTCCCGTAACCCCGATGGCAATCTCCCCGCCCGACGGCGTTTCTCCGATTGTCATGTTCGCTACAGTGCCTTCGATGGTCTCTTTCGCGGTCCCTACTGCCTCTGCGGCCTTCTGGTTCAGCTCCTCCGGCGATGTCGTTCCAATGGCGAGATCGCTCTTCTTGCCGATTTCTCTGCCGCCCATGTAAACCGCGCTGCTGTCCGGTATTCCCGCCTCTGCGCTCAAACCGAACTGGCTTTCCTTTGAGAACCACCCGCCCATGACCTGCCCGTTGAACAGACCGACCATCAGGTAATCCTTGTAAAGCTCCATCAGCTCGTCAGAAACCACGCCCTGCGTTTCCTTCTGCCGCTGGATTTGCGCCACCAGTTCGTCAAAGGGCAGGGCGGTGCTGATGGTTTGCATGATCGTTTCCAGCCCGTTTGCCGCTTTCTTGGCGTCGCCTTGATTCATGTCGCCGATGATATCGTCCGCCCGTTCAAAGGCTTCGTCAAGCGTTACCGTTCCGTCGATGATGCCCTGCGCAATAGATTCAATGCTGGCGAGATCGACACGGCTTTCATTCTTGACATAGGTATTAAAAGCATAATCGCCGACTTGCGCGCTTCCCCTGTCTCTGCGTTGATTATTATCAAGTTTTTGCTCGTTCGCGTCGCTTTCAATACCGGCTTTCCATCCCGCATAATCGCCCTGCTCGATGCCGTATGCGTCAAGGACAGCCTGCGGAATAGCCAATTTCCGGTCTTCATAGGCTTTTTCCGTGCCCATGAGCTGATAAAAGTTTTCCTGCGTCTCCTGATCGCTTTTTTGCTTGGCTTCGGCAATCATGGTAAGACCTTCTTGCAGGCTGTCATAGCTTAGATCCATCGCCTGAGAAAGCATGGTGTTCCAGTCTATATCTGCGTTCAGGCTTTGAATCTGCGCCATGACGTTGTTGAGCTTTGCCTGTGCTTCGGCAATCAGCTCTTTTTCATCCGCGTAGATGACGCCATCCCTCGCCGCGTCCAGATAGACCTGCATCAGGTTTTGTCCGGCTTCTTGTGCGTCCGTTTCCAGTGCGCCGAAAAGCCCGTCGATGGCTTCGTTCCATGCGTTCGCCTTTTCTGTGTCGCCCTGGTTCGCTCCGTCGTATGTGATTTTGATGATTTCGCCCAGATGCACTTCCTGCTGTCCTGCGGCGTTCTTCACCTCATCCACCATGGCACTCACATAACTGCCCAACGCCTCTTTATCCTGCTCGTTGAGCGTTGTTTGTGTCAAAAACGCTTCGAGGATGCCGCCCGAAAACTGCTGAACATAACCCTCATAGTTTTCGCCCGCCGCCTTCACCGCTTCCCCGTAACTGCCGATGCTTTCAGCCGCGGTTTCGTAGGCACTGCTCATCGAGCCGATCCACGCAGAAACCTTCGCGCTGTCGATTTCGAGCGTTCCGAAGTGCTTTTCAAGGTCTTCCCTTGCTGCCGCATCCTGCGCACTGGCAATGGCAATGCCAAGTGTCACCAAAGCCGCCGCGCCAAGGGCAATCGCACCGCCCGGTGTTGATACTGCTTTCAAAACGTCAGAAAAAACCCTGATGCCTTTCCCCGCAACGAATAGCCCTGCGCCCATTCCTGCAACGCTCACAACCGTGTCAAGGAAGGTGTTGACAGTCTCCGGATCAAGCCCATTGAGCCAATCCGAGGCGTCCAGCAGAAAGTTGCGCGCCTTGCTCATCCATTCCATGACTTTATCGCTCGACGCTTCGGAGATGGAAATCTGCAATTCCTCAAACGCGCTTTTCAGTGTGCGCACACTGCCACCGATGCCGCTTTCCAGCGTCTCGGCCTTCCGCTGCGTCGCGCCTGCCGATGCGCCGATTTTTTCAAGCAGATCAGGGTACTGGCCAAGCAGTTCCATCAATCCCATGACAGCCGGATATGTCCGTTTTCCAAAAACGCTGTACAGCACGTTCGCCTTTTCGTCGTCGGCCATGCCGTCCGTCGCGTTTTTCAGATCGGTCAGAATATCGACCATGGGACGCACTTTTCCGGTTGCATCGACCGTCTCAAGCCCCATTTTTTCCATGGCGGCAGATGCGCTCTTCAAGTCGATGCCTTCCAGCGTCTCGTCAAGCTCTTCCTCGCTGATTTCCAGCGAGTTTATCAGCGTTGCCGCTTTTTTCGTCGGCGCAAGCAAACTGATAATCATGTTTCGGGCGTTAATGCCGCCCGTTGTGCCTTTCATGTTCAGATTCGCCAGCATGCCCAGAAATGCCAGCAGCTCGCTGTCGCCGCCTGCAAAAAGGCGTCCTGCTGCGCCGATTTTGCTGACGCCCTCCATCATTTCCTGCACGTTGGTGTTGCTTGCGTCCGCTGCCGTAACCACTTTGTCCATGTAGGCGGCTACGTCGTTTTTCTCAAACGCTTTGCCAAGTGAATAGACGTTAGAAATGAGCAGATCGCTTGCGGCAGCGAGATCCATATCGCCCGCCGCCGCCGCGTTCAGAAGGGTCGGCAGGGTATCAAGACTGTTTTCCAGTTGCACGCCTGCCTGTGTCAGCGATAAAAATGCGCTTGCCGCATCGCTGGCCATATACCTTGTGTCTGCGCCCGCCTGTCTGGCCGCGTCGCCGATGGTTTGCATCTGCTTTGGGCTGTAATTTCCCGCCGCCTGAATTTTGCGCAGAATATCGTCGTAGCCGGTGTAAAGCGATGTGCTTGTTTTGATCGACGCAATAATCGGGGCGGTCATCATGGTCATCGCGCCGCCGATTTTGCTGACGTTATCGCCGAAACTCTTGATTTTCTTGGCGAGCGTGTCCAGCGAGCCGTCCGCCTTGCCGTAAACGGAAATAACACTTTTCAATTCCTGCTGTTTCCTGGCCATTTTCCCGCCTCCTTTCTCACTTGAATACGCCGAAAATCATGCCTTCTCCGTCTGCAAATTCGCAGAAAAGAACAATGTCGCCAGCCTTCACCTCTCCAATCGCGCCGAGCGGCAAGGTGTTCACGCCGTCCCGATCAATGCTTTCCACGATCCACTTGCCGTCTTCAGTCTGCCGCGCCGCTCTTCCGCGTTCAATCACCGTCCCGTAGGTCATGCTTTTCCTCCAAAAACAAAATCCGCTGACGTCAGCGGATTTGAGAAAAACGTTTCAAATTTTGATGCTCGTCACATATCGGTAAAGCGTAAGCAGCGTCTTTCGGTGGATAAAGTCGTGTGCACATTGGTGTACAAACCACTTTCCGCTTCCTGTGCCGCTCCCCAGCACGCAAACCCGGCTCATCGCCGCCAGCCCCGCGTTCAGCGAAATTTCCCGTGTATAAATCTCACTTTCCATGTTTCTGCTCAATAACAAGCCGCGCGCCGCGCGCATCGCCTGTTCTGTGGAGTAGATTTGTTCGTCGGTCAAGGTCTTGCTTGCGCTGCCGGAAACCGATGTATCTTCCGCCCTCGCGATGAGAAGTCCGGTTCTGACAGTCATATACCGGCACTTTGGCATTCTGACCAGATTCGGCCTGCTTTCCTCGTCCAGCACAGCCTTTGCGCCGTCGCCAGAAAAAAACGTCTGGTAATCAATCGCAAGCAGATACCCGTCTGAAAGTTTGATGGTCGCGCTTTCCAGCTTCAACACATGTGCAAGAAACCTCGGCCATGTCTGCCCACGGCGCACCACACGGCGCAACACGGTTTCTCCTTTCACGCCGTAGAGCTTCACACCTTTCAGCCCCATCTCCTTCGCTCCGATTTTGAGCAAATCGGTCAGTGAGATGTTCTCGTAGCAGTTCCAGCCTTCCTGCCGCGCGGCGTAGGGCAGGCTCACCGCATTCAGGGTTACGCCACCCATGCGCGTCTTTACGTCGCGAAGCTCCATTTCCCCCGTCGTGAATCCGCCTTCCGTCATCTCGATTCGGAGTCCCTGCCGGATATCCCATTGGTCAAGCAGCCTGCCGTCTGCCAGTGTGACGCGCAGACTGTCTGCCTGTCCGCCCGCGCTGTCCGTAACGACAGCCTCCGTGATTTCTTTTTCAATGTCTTTTTGTTCAATATATAGTTTCACGTTTTTTCGTTCCTTCTTTCGCTTTCCTCTTGAAGGATTTCGCAAACCGCATTTTCCAGCCGGATGTATTCGAGAATGGGCATATCCAGCAGCATAGGATATGGCGTGCAGGTGTACCGCCCGACCAGCACCATGTTTTTTACAGACCCACTTTCGTCACCAGTTTCGACGATGTAAAAAAAGCGGCAGCTCTTTCCACCATGGCATCTGTGTCCGCAATGCATGCCTGTTCTTCAAGGTCATGCGCATCCAGTCCGCTAATAGGCCGCTCTACTTTGTCGTGCATTTTGTAGTACAGCCTGAGCGCCTGTGTGCGGCTGATGGTGTTCATGTCCCGGTTGCTTCGATCTGCGTCCATGCAGGCGATAAACTCCCGGCTTGTGAGTACGGAGAAATCATAGTGCAGTTCGCTGACTGCCTCGCCTCTGCTCCGCATCGGCTGAAAAAGGTGAAGCACGCCCGCCGACGCCTCCCTGAGCCTTTCCGCCGCAACCCTGCGCCATGCCTGCGCGCGTTCTTCTTCGCTGTATTTTTCAAGTTCCTCTACAGACATCTGCATCAGCTCTTCAATCGGCATTTCCAAAAGGTTTTTCATTTCCTCTCTCATGGTCTTTCCTTCCCTTCGTCTTTTCTTGCTTTTATCATTATAGCGTGACCCATCGGCTCAAATCGTATCATTTTTCCCTGCAATGACAACAATGACAAAAGAAAGAAAAGAGCGGTTTCCCGCTCTTAGGTCAGTTCAGAATCCTGTTCAGCGTACCCGCATAATCCTTGCCGTTGATCTGCAAAATACCTGCCAGCGCGTCAATCAGGATGATGGTTTTTCCGTTTTCTTCTTCCTCGTACCGCTGTACGCTGTACTGCACGCTCATACCGCGCGGGTTGCCCCGCTCAATCGAACCGCGCGATACCTTCATCGGGGTGCCGGAAAAACGCACCTTGGTCGATTTGGGCTTCGAGTTGCCGTTCGCCGTGGAGATAACCTGCCGCGCCATGCGCAGCTCGATCTGGTGCAGCTCAGGCGTGTTCAGACCGTCGCATCCGTTTCCGTGGTTGTGGTTGATCGTAACCGTCATAGCGCTGACCTGATAAGGGTTTACGATGTTGATCTTGGCCGTCGCGCCGGGAATATCCACTTCGTCGCTGACAAACTCAATTTCGGGCGTGTCCACGCTGGTCACGTCCTCCACCTGCGTAGAGCCGTCAAAAATGCGCTGGTCAATCACCTTGTTGTGCACCTGCTTGTTCATGCTCATGCTTTCCTTCCTCCTTTCACTCGTTGAGCGCAATCAGCTCGTCGTAGTAGGCCACAAGCCCTTCGTCCGTGCGCTGCACCGTGCCCGTGATGCTCTTGATGTTGATGTTCTGCGTGATTTCCCAGCGCATGGCAAAATCACCGGCAAGCATATCCGACTTCACGCTGTCGTTGAGCACAAAATAGGCTTTGCCGTAGAGCAGCGCGCCGACGGCAACCAGCGCGTCAAGGTTGGCCTGTTCCTCTGCCGCAATCTGCTGAATCCGGTTGACGGAAACCACCTTGTCGATCTCATCCGCGCGTCGAATCTGGAAATCGTTTGCAAGATGATACATCATCATCAGCGTGCTTTCATACAGGTTCAGCGCGTTCGCGTTGCCCGGAACGTAGCTTGCGCAATGGCTGCCCCAAAGCACCCATTTCCCGCCGTGGTAAACCGCGCTGGTAATGCCGTACTGCCCCAGCGTCTCATCAACCAGTTCCTCGTCAAGCACAAGGGAAATTCCCTCTCCGTAGTACGGTTTGCCGGAAATGAGGATGGCCGTGTTGCTGGCCGTCTGGTACGGCAGTTCATTCGCGGCGTTTTCGAGCGTCTGCAAGTTGGCCGCGTCCAGCACCGAAAGGTGATACAGCCGCCCGTCCACGCCGGCCCAGCGCGGCCAATGCGTCTTTTCGTTGTCTCGGTTGTAGCCTTTGCTCTCCTTCCACGCTGCTACGCTGGACGGCTTGAGTGCTTCGCTCTCGTCATTCTGAAGCGGAAGGTCGCTGAACATGAACACGTCGAAATGGCCGCCGATCTGGTTGCAGACCGTCTCCATCGCCTCATGGACAGTGGGAATGTGCGAAAAACCAGGGCAAAGCAGCCGCGTAGGAATTTTGCCCGTCTCCTGATAAACGTGGCGGATGAGGTACAATCCGCTGTTTGTGCCTTCGTTGTCCGTGTCGCCGATCACATCCGCCGCCTCAATGCCCGGCGTCACTTCGTCGTAGGTGATGGACAGGCTGCCTTCAAGCGCGCCCTTACGCAGTCCGCGCAGAATGATCCTTTCACTCACATAGTCATACGCAAGGGTATAATCCACGTCCCGCGTCTTGCCCGTTACCGTAAAGCTGTCAAGAATCACATTGCCCATGTCCCCGAGAATGGCCTGATTGGCCGTTGCCTGAACCGTGGTCTCCTTGTTCTTCTTCTTTGTGGCCGGGTTGAAAACGTTGATGACGACAATCGGGCCGTTCTCCGCCAGTACAAAGTGCGTATACAGCGCTTCGCACAGGTCGTAGTTTGCCCAGTCGTCGGTGTAGCCGACTGCCTTAACCGCCGACGCAAAGTCCGTCAGCAGAATCGGCTTGTTCACATTTGCGCCGCCGCCCGCAACGGTGTGAACCGGCAGAGCGCCGACGTAAACCGGCGCATAGTTGCCTTTGCTGGCCGATGCCTCATGCGCCTCATCCATGTTGAACACCGCATAGTTGCCGTGCTTATACAATTTTTTCACACTCCTTTTTAATCAAGCAAAGCCGAAAGCTCCGGGCTTTGCATTTCTCTGTTCAGTCCGATAAGCGTCACCTGCACAACGCCGAAGTATACCGGCCTTCTATCGCTGACGGATTCGTTCTCCGTCAACGGCTCGATAATGATGCTGTCGTCTTTTACCGTCATGCCAGCGATGCTCAACGCGGCATGGATGGCGGATGCCGTGTCCTCCATCCATTGCCACAAAATCATGCTGCCCGTGTCCATTGCCTCGTCCGTCAGCAGCATCTCGTGTGGGTCTCCGTCTTGGATGGGTTCTCCCTGCGCGTTTTCTTTCCCCTGCGCGTTTTCTTTCTGCCGAACGGTCATCCGCTCTCCGGGGTCATAGACGGCGTGAATCAGGTTTAGCGTCATGGTACTGCCAACATTTTTCGGCCTTGAAACCTTTTGTCGGCTGTCCAGATATTCGCTCGTCTCTGCATACGGCTTGAACGATACGCCCGTAATGAGGATGCTGGGCGCAACAGAGTAGGGATTCTTGATGTCCCTTGCGCGCGCAGGGTAATTGTCGCCTCCGAAGCAGTTCGGTTCCGCCCATTTCACATCATAATCCCTGCCGCGCGGAACAGGGGTTTTCATCTGCCGTCCTTTGCAGCAGTTCTCGTAAACCCAGTCGCGCAGCATGTGCCGCTTCTCCTCGTAGGTCAGGCTGCCGCGCGCCTGCGCCCGGTTTTCCGGCATGGGGACGGATGCAAACTCGCGTTTCATAAAATCGTTCTCGCCTCCGAAGACCGCAGTTCGATGATCCATTCGCCTTCATTGTCCGTAACCTGAATCACAGCGTAAAGCCTGCCGTCGAATGTTATCATTTCCCCTTCAAGCGGCGTATCGGCGAGCTGTCCGTCCGGAACGCGAAGGGTGATAAGATGCACGCCCGCATCCCATTCGATGGATATGGCGTTCATGTTCTTATTCTTCTGCCTGTCCTCACCGTCAACGATGCAGAGGATTTCTGTGCCATTGAAACTGTGCCGCCGTGCAAATTCGCTCTCTCGAAAGAAAATGTGGGTTACATCCTCTTTCAGGCGATCCGCAAGGCTCATGCGCGCGCCTTCTTTCTCTTCGCGGGCTTGACAGGCGGTTCTTCTTCGACAATTCCTTCCGCCGCGTCGATTTCGGGCAGCGCGTCATCGTCATCCTCTTCGTCCTCAGTCAGAATAGGCACTCCCGGTTCGCCCTTTGGGCCGACCGGATCGCCATGGTCGCCAGCCCCAGCCGTCGCCTGCGTATCAAAATCCGCTGACGTCGGCGGATTTTCCTCGTACACCGTGCGAATCGCGCCCGCTTCGGCAAGGCGCTTCCACGTCGCGTCATCCACTTCCGGCAGTCTTTCACCGGGCTTGTAGCGCTTATTCCCGATTCCGACGTGCCATACCGCAAAAATCGCCATTGTGAACCTCTTTTCTCGTTATTCGGTTTCTTCTGCGCCTGTCCCTTTTAGGCGCTTTCGGCACATTCGAAGGAACGGCGCTTACAGCACCGTTCCGATTGCCCATGCGTCCACGTCGTAGGGAATGATCGCCGGTCGGCTGGTCAGGCGCTGCATCACGCTGTCCCCGCCCGTCTTGGAGTAGCGGAACGGCACTTCTTCCTTGGCGTAAATCTTCGGCAGTTCGCCTTCCTTTTCGACCTGCGCCACCGGGCCGAACATCGCGCGCAGAAGTTTCGGCGAACCCACCAGAATCTTTCCCTTGGGGATGTAATTCGCCGCTGCGCCTTTAAGCGTTTCGCGGTACTGTCCCATGTAGCAGTACAGCTCAACGCCGTTGGGCAGTGTGCCGATATGCTCCGTACCCCGCTGCAAGTCCGTCTTTCCCGGCTCAATGCGACCAAAGTACGCATTGCGCGTATCAAGCATTTTGAGCAGTTCCGGATCCTTTTCGATGAAGCTCCGCACTTCCGGTCCGAACACGGCGATGCTGACGGTTCCGTTTCCTTCGTGCACCATGTCCCCCATCGCGCGGAACGTGTCGTACACGCTGTACCCGGCTTCTCCCCACTTCTTGTCGGGAATGTAGTTGTTGGTGAAATTGAACTGCGCCTGACGCACGGTCTTTGCCGTCAGGCCGCCGTCCAGATACTCCACAATGTCAAGCTGACCGTTGAAAAGAACCTGCGCCGTCATCCATTCCTTTCTCATCTGAATCGAATACCGCAGGTCGGCAAGATCCTTCGCCATAATCCGCGCAAGGCGGCTCTGCGGGTCAAGGCTGCCGTAAACCTCTTCGCCGAAACTGCGCTGTTCGGCGTAGTCCTTGTGCACGACAATGCGCTCCGGCGCAATCGTCGGGAAGGTCATGCCCAGCGTTTCAAACGTGTCGCGCTCAAGGGTCTTGCCGCCTGCGCCCGGCGTCACAAAAGGCGCCATCGCCACACCGTTCTTGCGGTAGTCCCAGTAAGCGTCCTCGGCGAGCACCGCGCCCTCGTTCTGCACGAACGTGTCATAGAGAAACGTGTGAATCGGCGGCGTCTTTTCAATCGCCTTAATCTGCTTCTGCACATCATACGTGATGGATGCCATATCTTTTTTCCTCCTTTTTCCCATGAAAAAAACGCCCCGCGTTTCGCGAAGCGTTTATGGGGTGGTTGAAATTAACCGCCCGCAACCTCGTTGTTCAGTTCGCCGTCCATGTTGTCGGTCGTAATCCCCTGACGGCGCAGTTCCAGCAGATCCGCCGCTGTCAGTTTGCCCGTCTTGAGCGAGAGTTTGCCCTTGAGAAAGAAACCATGGGAGTAGGCAAGCGCACTGGGCGCAACTCCCTTGACCTCGCTGCCCGTCTGCGTGTCGCTTTCAAGCACCGCGCAAGCGCCGTCTGCCATCTTGCCCGTTTCGGCAGGCACATAAAGCCCGTCCGCGCCCATCTGGATAATCGTTCCGCGCGCGAGCAGTCCGCTTCCGGGTTTCACGGCTACGCCGACCGTGCGCTCCGTGCCCGTTCCGGCCAACAGAGAAAAATCTCTGCTCTGTCCAAGGTTTCCATACATTTCCTTCGCTGCCATATGATTCCCTCCAAATCGTTCGTTTCGTCCGCTATGCCGTTTCCCCTGTGGCGGGGAATTGCACATGACGGGTTAATACCGTCGCTGCGCGCTTGCCATCATCTGAGCCAGCGCGTCGATTTCGTCTTCGTCGCGTCGGGCGGGGTCGTTGTCCTTGGATTCGCCCGCCTTGACGCCGCTCATTCCGCTTGTTTCTTCCTTGCGCTTGGCCATATAATTTGCGCCCCCGTTCTTATCCGGGGCTTTTTGACTGTTGCGCATCTTCGTCAAAATCGCCATTGCCGCCTCCGGCGCGCTCATCGGCGTTTCGCCGTATTTCGCCTCGGCGATGATGTCCCGGCTCGATTCGTCGCAGATGTCGTCCAGTGCCTTCATGCGGGCGCGCTCCTGCTGCACACCCTCGTTGCGTCCGGCCTGCATGATGCTTTCCACCAGCTCCGGCGCTTCCTTCTTCAGTTCTTCCAGCGTCATACTCTTTTTGTCCTCCTTGTCTTTATTGCAAACCACGCCGGAGATGGGCGTGCTCTTGCCGTTGTTTTTGTTCATGTGAGCGACACGCCCTTCCCGATGGGGACGCGGCTTATAGCCCAGCATGCGCGCAATCGCCGCTTCTTCTTCATCGCTCCGCGCCGCGCACATCGTAATCACGCCGCCTTGCGGGGCGATGGGAGCGATATCGTCCGCCAGACCGCAGATAACCGCTTCCTCTGGCGTCATCCACGTCTCGTCCTTCATCATCTGGCCGATTTCCTCTGCCGTCTTTCCCGTCATGCGGCTCGCGTAAAGCCCCGCCACGCTGTCCGCGCGCTTTTGCAGCGCCTCGCCGTAATGAATGATTTCCTCCGGCGTTCCCTCGGCCATCCCGCGCGGCATGTGAATGAGAAATTCCGCGCCCTCATAAGCCGTCACCCTCGTGCAGGGAATCAGCAGCAGCGTTGCCGCGCTCGCACATTCCATGCAGTACGCATGTTTTTCCTTGGCAGCGTGCTCCTTGAGCAGCCTCATCATCGTCATGCCCTCGTCCAGATATCCGCCCGGACTGTCGATGTAGATGTTCAGCGTTTCAGCGTCTTTCACGCTGTCAAGCGCGCGTTGCACCTGTTTGCCGCTCGTCTCGTTGAACTCTTCCCATGCCCAGCTCGTGATCGGACCGCTGATATACACGTTTCCGACCTTGGCGTCGTCGGCGCTCATTCGCGCCTCAAAAAACAGCTTAGGCCGATTCATCGCTTGTCACTTCCTCCTTCATTGCTTCCGTCTCGTTATCCGCTTCCTCGTCGCCTTCCGGCGGTGCGTTTGGATCTGGCGCATCCGTTTCGCTCCCCTGCTCGCCGCCCATCGCGATAAGCTCGGCGCATGCGGCAACTTCGCGCTTGCGCTGGATGATGTTTTCGTTCCAGTCGCTCCCGTTGAACTCCGCCGCTTCCCGCTCCTGCGTGGAGAGATTCAGCAAAATCCGCTTTTCGGCGGCGCTGACTTCCTTGAGCGGGTCAAGCTGCTGCATCGTGCTGCCAATCCAGTTGCATTTGCACCAGCTCGCGCGAATCACCGGGTCATCAAAAAAACCGGGCGCTTCAATGCGTCCAATCGCGATGGCTTCGGCAAGAAATGCCTCATAGACCGGCTGGCAAAAATCCGCAATGAAATCCCGCCGCGCCCTTGGAATTTTGCGCCAGTATTCCGTCAGCGCCCCTCGGCTCGCGCTGTACGATTTGGTAAATGCTTTGAGCAGAATTTCCTTGGGCATCTCCACGCTTGCGCCGATCTGTGTGCAGACCGCATCTACAAACGTGGAAAATGCAGAGTTATTGCGGGTCGGGCTGACCCCTTCCGGCTTCTGTCCGGGGGCAAGCTCATAAATCGCGCCTGCGCGCATATGGAGCGCATTTTGCGGCGTGCTGCTTGTCGTCTGCTCGTCGTCCTCAACGGAATCATCAACCGCCGATGCGATGTTGTTGTCGTTGGGGTCGCTTGTGATAAAAAGGGTAAACATCGAGGAAATCAGGCTGGCTGTCAGCTCCGCGTTCAAATACCGCTCAAGTTGCTTCACCTGCTCGATCACCGGTGCCATCATCGGCACACCGCGATACTGCTCCGGTCTGTCCGGCACATAAATGTGCAGTACATTCGGCATGCCGGTGTCCTTTCCATAGGCTTCAATGCGGGTGTATTCGATTTGCCGCGTGTCCGTTTCATTCAACGGATGTCTGCTGGAAAAGTGATACGCAACTACGCGCCCCGTGTCGCTTTCCACCTCCACGCCGTCTACAATGCGCGCGTTTCCGCTGTCCGCGTCCTTGCTTGTGCTCTCTCCGTTGCTGTCCGGCGTACCCATTCTGTCCGCTTCCAATAACTGAATGTGCAGCGCATATGGGCTTCCGACCGATTCGTACATCGGCAGAAGCGCGATAACGTCGCCGCTTGTCAGCATCGACCGAAAGGCAAGGCTCTGAAGCTGGTAAAAGTTTTTCTTCTCCGCCGCGTCGCAGAATTTGCTCCCCGACCAGAAGGAAAACTCTCGCTTGGCTATTTTCTCCCATTCCTTCGCTGCTTCCTCCGTTAAGCCAAGCGCTTCGTAGTCGATTGCGGGTTTGGGGATCAGCCCCGTTCCGATAACCGTTGTCGTCTCCGTGCTGACGCCCGCTCTGGCAAGGCCTCCGCCCATGTCGAGGTCTCTTGCCCTTTGCCGGAGTGTTGCGCCGTTCAGGTCGCTGTCGTCCTCCGGCGAACCGCCAGAAAGCATCCACCCCAGCATGGCGCTTTTGGTCTTGCTTGCGCCGTGGTTGGCGTAACCGGCTGCCATCTGCGCGCCGCCCCTGCGCTTTTCGCCGTGCGCCCCATGCTCAGGAGGCGGGCCTTCACGCATTCGTTTTCTTTCCTCGCTCATGCTCTACCTCTTACAAATCGTAAGGGACCACGACGCGCACGCCGCGCGCACGCTTTGTCCCTTCCAGCACGTCCAGCATATTTTCGTAGTTGCGGATCTCGGCGTTCACCTCATCAAGCGACAGAAATGTGACGCTTCTTGATCCAACGGTATAGCTTGCCGCCTCTCCGGAAAGAATGCTTTTTTTGCACTTTTTCAGCACGTCGAGCATTTCCTTCACTTCCTGAATTGTCATCGCCATGTTCGTTTCTCCTTACTCAAATTCCGCCTGAAATTTGTCTGGCTTTCGGTACAATCGGTTTTCTGCTTTCCCGAATGATCTGATTCTCGCCTTTCAGCCTCTTTTCGATTGCGTCAAGGTCGATCTGGAATCCGTAAAAGGCCGCCTGCGCATAGTTGGTGCAGTCAAGGGGTTCGTTTCGCGCGTTCACCGTGCTGTCCTCCACCCATACGGCCACATTTCGGCCTCCCCGGCTGTGAATCTCCATTTTTTCCGCGAAAAGCCCTCGAATCGCGCCCAGCGTATAACCGGCTTCCGGCGCGGCGGGGAAATGGCTGTACCACGGCCCGGCTTCCTTCACGTTCAGGCTGTATGCGATCTTTTCCTTGCCGCTGTCCACGCCGACGATAAAGAGCATAATGCCCTTTTTCCGCTTCATCTCGCTGGACATTTTCACATATTCCTCGTCTTCGCCGCCCTTGCCCTTGATGGCGAATACCCGGCGCGCCGTGCGCATGGCGCATTCGCGGTATACCGCGTCTTTGCAGTGACCGCCGGAGTCGATGAACGTGGTCAAAATCCGCATCCGCTTCCCGTCCGGTCTCTTAAATTTTCTTTCAAGCAGCTTGTCCAGTTCCTTCCAGACCGCCCGGCTTTCATCATCCGGCCTTCCGGGGATGATGCCGCGCATGATGCGCCAGTTTTCATGTTCGCGTCCCCATCCGATGATTTCAAATTCCAGTCGGTTGTCCTGCGTGTCTACGCCCATCGTCAGCACCAGAACGCCGCTCGGCACTTCCGCGCTGTATTCCTCGCGCCGGGCGTAGATTTCCTCCGCTGTCGTCAGCCGCGTCGTGTCCTGCTTCCAGCATTCGCCCAGCCGAATATTGGTGAACGTCTGTTCGCGTTCCGGTATTCCCTTTGCCTCCAGATAGAACCGCATAATGCGCTTCCATCCTGCCCATGGAGAAACGAACGCATTGAGGTGAAACGAGCGGACACCCTTTTCCAGTGCCCGCTCGTTTCGCGCAATGTATTTTCCTTCCTGCGCCATCATGGCGCGCTCAGTGTGCTTTTCCTTGCAGTTGGGGCAGCACCAGAGCACTTTTTTGATTTTATATTGTTTTTTCCCGCCCGCCTCATATTCTTCATAGTCAATGTCAAAGTCGGGCAGGCGCATAAAGGAAAAGGCCCCGCACGACGGGCAGGGCACACACCATTCCTCCTGCGTTCCGTTTCGATAGGCTTTGTCGATTGCGCTTCGCCCCTCGACGGTCGGCGTACTGACCTTGACGATTTTGCGGTTGTAGAACGTTTCTGTTCGGGCTGTCGCCAAATCGACAGGATCACCCTCGCCGCCGACACTGGCCGGGTAGGCGTCCACCTCGTCGAGAAAAAGGAAACGCACGGGCTTGCTTCGCAGTTCGCTTGCGCTCTGCGCGCTGGCGATCACCAGACTGCCGCCCGGAAAGGCTTTCAGTCGGATCGTGTTGCTCGATACGCGCGTTTTCGCCGCGCTCACCTTGCCTTTCAGCACCGGGCAGCACTCCACCATCGACGCGATGCGCTGCTTTGAAAAATCGTCCGCCGTGCTCTGGCTGGGCTGAACCATCATCATCGGTCCAGGATCAAGGTCGATGCATCGCCCCATCATGTTCATCAGAATTTCGCTTTTTCCGCATTGCGCGCCACTTTTGATAACAATTTCCTCGACGCCCCGTTGCGTAAAAGCGTCCATGATCGCCGTCTGATACGGCGCCTTGCTGTTTTTCCATCTGCCTGTCGCCGCACTTGTCTCGCTCGAAAGAAAACGGTTCTTTTCGGCCCATTCGCTGACCGTCATTTCAGGCGGCGGCGCGAACATGCGCATGATTTCTCCGCGCATCCTGTCGATCACTCGTTCTCCCATTTTCTGTCTTCCTCGTCCTCTTCATCCTCAAGCGTTCCGGGGTCAACGTCCGGCGGCTGCCATGTTTCAAGTCGGCTCATGTCTTCAAGCGCCTCCCGAATCGCCTGCGTCAAAACGGATTCAATTTCTTCTGCGTCGTCCATGTTGCAAAGCACGGGCGCAAGCGTTGTCGGGATATGCAGCAGATTGTTTTTAACTCCGCCGACAATTTCCTGCCCCAGCGCGATCACGTCGGATGCAAAAACCATTTCGCCTTGCAGGCGCTTCACTTCAAAGCGCGTCTTCTCCGTTTTAATCAGCTCGTGCCGGGTCTTTGCCTCTTCCAGCGTCATTTCGGCGCTGCCGCGAACAAGGCTTTCCCGATACTCGACCCAGCGCTGAACAAATGTGGCGAGGTCGGCCTTGGTGCCGTCTTCCCGCACAAAAAGTTTTTTGTCAGGTTCAAGTTCTTCGTTGATTTGATAGAGACGGCGTGGCGAGAGCTTGACCAGAAGCGCCAGCTCCTTGATATACATGCTCGGCATTTACCGTCACCTCGTCACGATTCCCTTCAAAATGGCCTCCTCGTAGTGCAGCAGCCTTTCCATCGCGTACTGTCCTACTTGCTCCTGAATCTCGTCTGCCGACCGGTTCATGGGCATCTGCGGAATGCCAATGCCTACGCCGTGCGAAATGGTTCCGATTCTTTTCCGTTCGCCCGTCGTCTGAACTTTCCTGTTTCTCTTTCTTTTGCCCTTCTTGGTTTTCCATACCTCGGTTTCGCCCGTTCCCTCTCTGCGCTTGCCTGTCCAGTCTATGCCGTCATTGTGACGCACAAAAACATGTCCTTGCAGCCTGCCGGAAGGAATGTAAAAGTGGATTCTCTTGTCCGTCTTCGCATGCGGCAAAACCGAGTTTCCGCTCTTAACAATCTTCGCGCCGGGGCCGCGCTTGAGCGCCGTATATCCTCCGGAATCCGTCGCAATCGTTCCACGCACGTCCCGAACCGGTATGATGCATGAAATGGTCCCGCCCAGCGAGTATTGCGGTCTGCCGATTGCTTTTCCGATTCGCCCGGCCTTCGCATGGTATTCCTTGCGAATCTCGCTCTTTACAAGCGTCCTCACCTTGCGCCCCGTGTCCTGTATGGTGTGCTTGAGCGCGATGTTCATTTTATCCGGTCCAAGCGCCGCACCAACTTCTTTAAGCGTCCTGTTTAAGTCGCGTGTGTCGATGGAAAGCAGCGTCTTCACGCATGTCACCCCCCCGCTCCCGCAAACAAAAAAGCCGCGCGGTTGTCCCTGCGGCTCTCTTGCTTCTGTTTCTCTGTTTAGCATCATACCACAGTGTACCGGCTCAAACAAGCTCAAATTGGCTCAACCTTTCAAAAATGCTCTCTTTTTTCATAGTCGGCTTTGATTCGCTTTGCCGTCGCCTCGCTCATGTGCGTAACCTGTGCCGCCCGCCAGATCGGCATCTGCTCGACGTACAGCGCGCGAATCAGCGCCCGGTGCGTCGGGTTGTCTACGCGCTGGAGCACTTTCTCGCACTCGGCGATTTGGGCTTCATAGGCTTCGATGGCTTGCAGCCGCTTTTCGTGGATGGCCTGCGCGCGCGCCAGCACATCTTCAAGGCCGCTCCCGCCGCCTCCATGCGGCATCCCGTCAAAACGCGGGCTTCCAATCAGCGCTCGGCGCTCGCTGCTGTCCTTCTCTCTCAGCATGCGGATTTCGTCAAGCAGCCCCTGGCAACCCTTGAGCATATAAATGTCTCGGTTTCTGTTTTTCTGCCCCGTTTCCATCCTGTACCGTCCCCTTATTGCATTTCGTCGTCAAAATTGATGATTGCCGCTTCGTAGCTTTTTCTCCTGTCCTCCGGCGTATGCCGCAGCATCTCGTCCCGTTTTCCCGCCGGACTGACAGGGGCGCGCATGGTCAGTTCATAGTCTGCCTTGAGCGCATAGGGCATCGTGCACGGCGCGTTGTACAGGCTGGTCAACAGATAGCTTTTCGGATTACGAATCGGCGCGGACACGTTTTTCAGGCTGTCCGTCACATAGCGGATATGATCCGGCGTCAGTCTGGCAAAAACGCCCTTGACCGTCTCGACGCTCAGTTTTCTGCCGCCGATGGGAACATCCCCGCCTGTCTGGGCGTATACCTGCGCCATCAGCTCCACAATGCCGCGAAGAATTTCGTCCTCCGGGTTGTCGTCTTCAAACTCGCTTTCTCGAATCCCCAACTGCTCAAGCACCCGTTTCCTGCCCTTTTCCATCGTCTCAAACTGCCCTTTTCCATCGCATCCATCTCCCCGGTACTGATAAGATGGATAAGAACTGGGTACTTTGGTATACACGTTTTGGTTTGGGGTCACTCCGTTTAGGTTTGTATAAGTGTCGCAGTTTGCGTCCATATTTGCGACGCAAAATTCTTTGTGTGTCGCAGTTTGCGTCGATTCTTGCGACGCAAAATTCCCGTCCATTGTTGTGTCGCAGTTTGCGTCCATATTTGCGACATTTCCATCTGTGCGCATCGACTTATCAACAAATTTTTCCGTGTTGTCAACAGGTTCTCCACAGGTTTGTCCACAGTCTTTTTTGAAATAAATCATCTTGACGACGCTGGCCGCGCGTCCGCTCGCGCCGCGCTCCACGGAAATCAACTGATTTTCCGTCAGTTCTTTACGCGCGCGCAACACCGTATCTTTGGACAGGCCGAGGATCGCGCATAGATGCGTCGTGCTCACGGGCATTTCCTCGGGAAATCGCCGCGCGTTAAAGAGGCCGAAAAGCTCTACCCAAAGCGCCTGCGCATTGGCCGAAAGCGGGTTTTCCCGCTTGAAGCGGTGAAAACTGTTCACCTGAAAGATGAAATTGATCTCCATGGCAATCTCCCCTGTATGAAAAGGGCATGCGGGGCTTTCGCCCCGCTTCCCGTTAAATGTATTTCAGCGCAATCGCGCTCTCGTCGAAGCGTTCGACGGTTTCCAGCGCCAGCTCGTACTCGCTCCTTGGAATCTCCTTCACGCTGGCGACCGCCCAGCGGCGATACAGCTTTTTGCGAATTTCCCGCATACAGTCAAGCCGCGCCTCGTCGCCGAGCGCATATTTTTCTTTGACCGCCGCCGCCCTCTCCTTGATGGCTGCGTTCAGCATGCGCGCCTGTGTGCTCGTAAGCGGCATGCTGTGCTCGATCGCCTTGTGCATGCTTGCCATGCTCTCCTGCATCGTGCACATCTGCTGAACGGTCTGCGCCATCATTTGCGTCATCTGCTGCATGCCGTTGAGCATCGGTGCAAGCATCTGCATCATGCCCTGTGTGGTGGCCTGCGCCGTCATCAGCGCCAATTTCTGTTCCCGCTCGGTCAGAGCCGTCATTTCCGTCAACTCGGTGTTCATCGAATCGTCGCCTCCCCTTCCAGTCCGCAAAGCGCCGCCCTGGCGCTCCCGATAAAGGTTTGCAGGGTGTCCAGTCCGCGAAGGAAGACGCTTCGCTCGTCGGATGTCATTTCGTCGTATGCCCCCTGCATCATCGGCACTTCACCGTTTTCCGAAAGAAATTTTCTCACGTTCTGCGTGAAAGTCGCTCCGCTCAACCGCCCGTTTTCGTCGCTTTCCCTGTGTTCGCCCTGATGAAGTGCGGCCTGCTTGAGCTTCATGTTTTCCTCTTCCAGCGCCCCTCGCTCTTCTCGAAGCCGGCCCAGCAGCTCGCGAAGCTGGCTTTGTTTCGCCTCCGCCTGACTGAGCCTTTCCTGATTGGTTCTGTCAAGCTCCTCTATTTGACGGCTGTTCTCCTGAATTTCCCGAATCTGCGCTTTCAGTGCGTCGCGTTCCTTCTCAAGCGCGCAAATCCGCGCGCTGTCTGCCGCTTTTCCGTCCTGACCTTGTTTCTCCTTTCCGTCGTCCTGCGCCTCGCCTGCGGCCTGCTGGCGCGCCGCTCGAACCTCTTGGCGAAGTTCCCGCGCGCTCATCCCCTGCACGTCGCGCACGGCAAGAAATTCTTCTTCCATCGCCTCCGGCAGCGCCAGCAGCTCCTTGAGCTTGCTCACGCTTCCCAGTGCGGTCAAAATTTCCGGCTTCTGCGCATACCGCTTATATGCCGCGACGCTGTATTGCGCCATCCTCTCTTCCAACCCGTTTTCCGCGAGGAAGCGGCCATAGTTGCCGTAACGTCCAAATTCGCTCCGCTGCTTGACTTCGAGCAGAATTTCACCAAGGCTCACGATATCCGTCATGGCGCGCGTCATCGCAAACTGAATGTCCTGCGCGATTGCCGCCGCGCGTTCCCCCAGCTCGTCGATGGAAAGTGTCGTCAGCCCGATTGGGCGCATCTTTTCCATTTGTTTTTCCATGCTTGTTTCCTCCCGTATGTTTTACTCCATTGCCGTTCTTTCTCCATGCTGTGTCCCTCTCTTAAAATATGGGCAGGCGGGCAGCATGTCCCCGCCTGCCTAGGGAGGTGAGGCTTTCAGGGCGCGACCCTGACGCAAAGCGCGGCAATTTCGCCTTGCGCGCCGACTTCCGGCTCAGCCTCATAAGAAGGGCGAAAGGCCGCCCTTGATTCAGGGTTGTTCATAGGTGAATCCACAGTCCTTCGCCGGGCAGACACAAACCGCCTTGCCGCCTTTTATGCGGATTTTGAGTATCTTTCCGCACGACGGGCAAACGCCCGGCAATCCTCCGTCGCTCATTCGCTTTCTCCCGGCTCTTCGCCATTCAGCATTTTTGCGATATCCGGTTCGGTCATCTCGCGCACCATGTATTCCGGCAACCCTTGCCGCCAGTCTGCAATCCGCATCATCCGGGATGTACAGCGCATTGAATCCGTGGAAATCTGCTGGATGACGCGCAGAAATGCGCTCATCCTCTCGTGATCGTCCACCAGCACGCGCACCTCTTCAAACAGCCTCGGCAGCTCGTTCCAGACGGACACGATGATGTTCCTCGCCACCGTGGGCGTAATTCCCGTGTCGCTGTGCAGTGACGTGTTACCGTTCTCGGTTGCAACCCGCAGATTGCCGACATTTTGCCAGTCTTTGACCATCTCGTTCAGTTCTTCATAAGTCATTGTGTGTTCGCCTCCCCGCGTTTCTCTTTTTACATTTCATCTCTGCCGCATCAAGCACTTATCCTTCACGATCCATAACATCCTTCAATTCTTTTGCGCAACTGTCTGTAAAACTTATACCGCGCCACTTTGCACCACAATATACGCATGTTCCATATATAAACCACTTTCCATCTTCATGGTGCCATGCATCAAATTCAAGCCTTGTGTGACGGCATAACTTCTGCCGAATTTTAGTCATCAGCTTTCCCACGGTGTCCCCTCCATTTCCCACTTATCCCCACCTCATCAAACATTTGTGCTTTACGCAGTCCTCTAAAATCCGCTTGAAATCCTTGAATCCGGAGTTGGGTCTTGCCGCATAGCCGTATGCAAGCTCATCGTCGTAATCGCCGATGATTTTCAGCAGCTTCCGGCATGTCTTCCATGTGACGTAACCATCGCAATCCGATTGCAAGCAAAAAATTATAACGTGCGGTGAGACTTTTCTCGACCGAATCAAGCGTTCGGTTTCAAGGTCAAACGTCAGGAAATCCGAAAACATCAGATCATCCAGCTTTGTGTAATGGCTAAAAAACGGCTCTCCCGCAAGTTCGGCAATCTTACGCCGAAGACGATTAAATCCGATGTAGCCTAAATCCATGCTCCTTTTTGTGTATTCGCATGCAAGTGTTACGCCCACGGTGTCCCCTCCGTTTCTTCTTCCGTCGGCTTGCGCACCCAGCAGCGCCAAGTTTCGCCGTAGCCTTGCATCTTCGTACCCAATAAATATTTTACCGTCATGCTACTGTCACAAACAAATTCCGGCGTATCGGCCAACATCCAGCGGCTTATGTCTTTCTTCTTCCTATTTTCGAGCCAAAGCGGCATTGCGTCCGCACCTTCTGCGCAATGTGCGCTCACCTCTTCCAGCGTCAGCGCATGGTTTTTTTTCGGCTCGACACGGCGCAAAGTGACAGCAAGCGTTGTTTCCTCAATGTTGCTTGTTGCACTTGTTGCACGGGAAAGCGGAAATTCAAGTCGTGGTGACGCGCTGTCGCATGTCACACACTGATACCACGCTGATGTAAGGTTTGCATGGTATCTATGAGACAAAATATGAAGTATCATTTTGTCGCCGCAATAGGGACATTTTGGTATTTTGCTCATAATCAATCACCATTGAGTAAATCAATTTCTCTTTCGTCTTCCTGCGTCGAAACTTCCATCGCGTCCTCATGCTTCCGCAACCTGTCGCGTAGATGCCCATACCCGCTGAGCGCCGCGTATACCGTTGCAACAGGGCAGTTATCAAAGACACAATCGGTAAGAAGCTCGTCCTGTTCCTCGTTGGTCATGGTCTGGTCTGCAAATGCCGAACATCCAAACTCCGGACAAAGTTTTTTAAGACAGAAATCCGTAATAGGCATACCATCCGTGCCATCATCACTGTAACGGATGTAGCTCCACCCGTCTTGCCCGTAGACCAAATTGAGCATCACCTCGAAATTGCCTTTCGGGTCATCTGTTACCATTTTCGGCAAATCGAAAACGGATTTCTTTTGATTCTCACTCATTGCTTTCTTCCTTCTTCCTCCGTTTCTGCTCCTCCTCGATCTTCGCATCTCCCGGATTTAAGTTGCAAAACCAAGCTCACAAGCTCCTTATCCGTCACATTTTTCTTGTCAAATAATGCTTTTTTAAGTTGACGGCAAGTTTCAACGGCTGAGATAGCCACCCGCTGCTGCTCAATCAAATCGTCATAAATGGCGGTTCGATTGGCGTTAATCGGGCTTTCCCGGTAGACAATAAAGGAGGCGATATTGTTGTAGAGCCATTCTAGCAGGCGTTCCTCTCTACATTCCATCTGTCATCCCTCCGTTTCATCAAAAATCCCAAGCTGCAACTCGTCTTTGCTCTCTCCGCCTTTTCCGATCCACCAGCGTAAGACCGATTCGCCGTCCGTCCAATGCCTATTGATGGATTTTTCCGCTTTTCTTCTTGCGTCCAGCATCTCGTCAAAAGTGTGAATGTAAAATTTTCTGAACTGCGGGAAAAACTCAAGCTCTTTTTGCATGCTCGCAGAGCCGCCAAGCGGACAGGCCACGCAGCCAAGCCGCTTGAATCCGCAATCGTACAGCTCGCAGTACGGCACGTTGTAGCGCCGTATAAATTCCCACACGTCCTCGTCCGTCCAGTCAATAATCGGATTGACAAGCGTTTTGTGCGTCCGATAGCACATCTCAACCATTCTGCGGCTCTCGTCGTTATCGGTATTGAGTATCAGCCCGCCTTTGCTCGTCCGATTCGGCTCTGCACCGCTCAAATCCGCTGCGTTGTTTAGCTCTTTGGACGCGGTTGTAAATGTCACAAGCCCTTGGTTCTTTTTGCGGTTTCCGCTCTCTGCCCACCTTACACCTGTAACCACGACGCGCCCTTGACCGTGCAGCTCTTTGAGGTGTTGGCAACAGTAGCGCATCAATCGCGTTGGCGGCATTTGCTTTTTGACGATCAGCTCTCGCATGGTATACTCAGGCTTTTCGATTTCCGTTGCTGGATGATGCTTCCGGATGAAGCGTACAAGCTGTGGCGGGTCAATCGTCGTCGCATTGTAGTGCGCATCAAACTTGACCCCTGCCATCTCGCAGAGCTTGACGACACAGGTACTGTCTTTCCCGCCGCTGTCCGCGACATAGTACCCTTCTTTCGGCTCAAATGTCCGAAGCCGGTTTATTGCCGTTTTCACCTTATCTCGCTTTTCGCCGAAGAGGTCATACTCAATCAGTGCCATGTGCTTTACTTCCCCTGTAATTTTCAAACCGATTCACTGACTTAAAAATTTCTTTCCGATTCACCCACCGCGCAAATCGTTTCAATTCGTGTGGCGGCTCACGGTTTGTCGTAAAATCCCGGTACGGTTGGGCAAAAACCTCCGCGCCGATATCCCTCAATGCAACGGCTTGCCGCTCTGCCGATGCTATATCCTGCACAAGCAGATAAACAAAGACCCGGTAAGGCTTAACGCCAGCTTCGTCCAACCGCCGAATGGCTGTTTCGACCTCGCCCAACACCGCGTCTGTATCGCAACTCATGCGGATAAAACGAATCCATTTGAGCCGCGCCAGCATCCCGGCAATCTCCGGCGTGATAAGTCGAGCGTCAAGGCCCTGATTAAAATCCACCCGAACATCCTGACCGCCCATATCCGCGATTTGTTCAAGTCCGTGTTCGCAGGCTAAAACATTGTTGTCCATGAAAACGATATCCCGGCTGTCCGGGCGTTTGATCTCTCGCCACGTTCGATAAGGGCGAATCTGCCCTTCTTTTTTCGGTACGATGCACCAAGGGCAATGGCGTATACAGCCGCGCGTCAAAAAACCGATTGCATGTTTGCAATCCGGATAAATGGAGTAATCCGGAAACATTGCGTCGATTTCTTCCGGCAGCTCATCCATGATCCCATAACCCGTTCCACCCTTGATGGTATCAAGCGGCAAGTATGGATTTTCCGGCGTAAAGGTGAAAATCTTGCTACTATACACACGATCAAAAGTCAGCATTGGGTTCCACCATTCCACAATGTCCCCCCGTGCCTTGTGCCATGCGGAGATCTTCATCAGCGCCAGATTGGGAAAGCCTGTTCTGTCGCTGTCATGCAGACCGATCAGCATCCGCTATCCCCTCCATCACATACAGCACGCATGGCAGCGCCATGCCGTTACCCCACATTTTGTAACGCGCACTGTCACTTCCCGACACACCAGATTCCCACCAATCCGGGAAGCCTTGCAGTCGGCAACACTCAAGCGGCGTAAACCTCCTGACAAAGTAGCGCCGCGCCTTTTTCAGCCAATAGGCAATGTCGGGCACCGTGTTGTTCCCGCTTGGAGCGGCTTTGAGCGTCGGCGATACCGTTTCCGAGTAGCCGATTCCCCCGGCCTTTGCGCCCTGTCCGCCCATAAATGCGCAGATCATCTGTTGATCGTGTGAGCACGTCAGTGTTCCGGCCGTATCGGTCATGTAAATCTGGTTGAGCTGGCCGTTGCCGACGGCCAATGCCGTGTAGTCTGTAATACGGTTCTCGTGGTCGCCGGTCAGCGTCGGCACGATTTGCCCGTCGCCGTTGCCTCGCGCGTCATAAACGACGGGATTCTGGTAGTTCAGGCTATACCCGCCGTTTTCTTTGGCTTGTAACGTCCCGCTGATTTCTTCGGCCAACCGCATGTTTCGACAATCTACTGAGTAAACCACCACGTTCCCGCCTTGGTTGCACTCCGGCGAACCGCTGAACGTGTCGAGCGTCCGCGCCACAGTCCGCTCGCGGAAACAGCTATCCGGCGTTCGGCTTTTCAGGCTGTTGCTATTTTCGCCCGTGATGTCATAGACCACGCCGACCGTCGCCTGATGCTGCGCGCCGATGCACGGACTTACTCGCCCGGAGATAGGGTCTTGTTGCAGATGGAACGCTCTACAGTCTCCACCAGTGCTTCCCACAGCATCAGCGGCAGCTTCTTTCCTCGCTTCTCGGCTCTGCGCAAAATTCCCTCGCAAGCCCTCGCGCTTAAAAAGTATTTCTCCGGCGCGCTTTCCTGCAAAATCGCAGACAAGGAAGATTCGGCGGCGTCTTTGGGGGACTCCCCAGTATTGGGCGTCCAGCATTCGCCAGGCAACCGAATAACCTTCTTCCACGACGCAACCGGCGTTTCTCCAAACAGGTTTTCTTGTCTTACCCCCCCCACCCAGATTCAGGTACATCAGCTCCGTCGCCACCGGCGGCTTCGACGAACGCACGGAGGACGGCGAGGAAGTCCCGTCCCTGATTGCTTGATAGCGCGCCCGGCACGTTCTCCCAGACGGCGTATCGTGGGTATTTTCCATGTGTAGCCTCCCGCATTTCCATGATGATCCGGATCGCTTCAAAGAAAAGGCTGCTCCGTTTTCCGGCAATCAAGCCTTTTTGCGTTCCGGCGACGCTCAAATCCTGACAAGGCGAGCCGAATGTAACGATATCCACCGGCTCGATCTCCGCGCCGTTGATCTGCGTGATGTCACCGAGATGTTTCATTCTGGGGAAGTTTTTCTGCGTTACGCGGATGGGGTATGGCTCGATCTCGCTTGCCCATACCGGCGTAATCCCGCACATCGCCGCCGCCAGCGGGCAAGTGCCGCTTCCGTCAAACAGACTGCCCAGCGTCATCTTGCCGCCGTCCTCAGCGCAACGACGACCGCCAGCGCCAGTGCCAGAATCCCGGTCATTATGAGTTCTCTTTCTGACATTGCTTCTTGCTTCCCTTTCGCTTCTTCTTTCGCTCCTCATCGGCCTCGCGCATCCTGTTCACCATTCCCTCGATGGTTTCGCGTTCCTTGGCCGTCAGCTTCGTTTCCGAAGTTTCCTTTTTCGGCGGGGTGCAGGCTACCGACTTCTGGCCGCCGTCTTCTTTCTGGCGCGCCTTGGCCGCCTTCTTGGCGTGATACGCGGCAAGCATCCTCTGGCTGTGCTTCTCGCTTTCTTCGAGACTGACAAGGATATCCTTCTTGACCTTTGCCTCGAATTGCTCTTTTCGTTTCGCCTCCAGCGGCTTTTGAATCATCCGCATACACGCATAGCTGCAAAACCACGAATAGTATTTGCCTCCCTGCCGCCTTTCGATTTTATAGGCGTAGTCGGGGCTGACAATCGGGAATTGCTTTCCGCAATTCGCACAGGTTTTCACCTGAACAGCGCTCAACCCGAATATCCTTGCCGTTTGTTTAGCCGTTCGCATCGTTCTCCTCCTTGCATTTCAAGAACCATGTGCATCGAAATCTGTACGGTTCCCTTGTTCTTGGGTTTCCTTGGCGCGAATTGCGGCCTATACGGCCATAGCGGGCAATCCTCGCTTGTGCATCCCGCCGCCACTTTGATTGAGCCGCCGCAGCAATACAAGCATTTCTGCCGGATTGCATGCCGCAGCGCTTCGCCCTCACTCATCATGGCATCGCCTCGTCGTCATTTTGCCCATGCTGTTTGTCCTCCCTTTTCCATCATTGCCGTGGTGCGGCAGACGGGTTGCGATCCCGTAGCCTCCGGGTGACCCCCGGCGCTCTGTCTGAGCTACTGCCGCATAAAATAGAGCGCCTTAAACGCAACGCCGGATTGCGGCTTTGCGCAGGCACTCACCGCGCCCGAAAGGAGAATGAGACGCGGCGGCGCTTATAGCGCCATTCTAGGTGGAGATTCCCAGAAACCTGTGCGTGGGAGACGTCGGCGCTGCCCCGACTTCGCTTGCCTCAATCCGGCGTCCGATTCCGGCTTGTGCCGCCCTGCCCCTTCAAGCGTGGGCGTTTCGCTTCTCCCATAACTGGCGGACGCGAGGGCTTGAACCTCTTTCTCCGGCTCTCCGCCGAGCCTCGTCCGCATATTCCCCTTCGCTACCAACAAAGGGGAAGCTATTTGTGCTTGTGTGCTTTGTATGATTTGCCCTAACAACCGTTTCCCGCCCCCGCTTTTCCTCCTTTCTTGGGAGCCCGTTGGTTCCTGCTGTTCCCCGGCAACGGTTCCGACCCGTTCCTTCCCTTTTGCGCAGCTATCCGCTCAAGGGGTGCGCGCCAGCGCCGCCGGGCGTATGTTCATTCCCACGGTTATTCACGCCTTCCTTCATTCCGATATTGCGGAATGAATTTCATCATGCTAAAATAAATTGATTATTCGTTCGTGTCGAATATCTGTCGCAAGTCCTTGACGTGCAGCGCGTCCGCGATCCGAATTGCCGTTCGGACTGTGGGTTCACACGCGCCGTATTCATACTTTGCATTTTGGAGGTTTACCCAATGGATTCTCTTAATGCTCAATTCAAAAAGATTCGCCTCGAACGTGGTTTTACTCAAAAGCAAGTGGCAGATGGTCTCAACATTCCCGAACAAGGCTATCAACGCTACGAATACGGGAAAGTTGTTCCGTCTGCGCTCGTTCTAATCGCCCTTGCCGACTTCTACGACGTTTCCCTCGACTACCTCGTTGGCCGTTCCGATGATCCGGCTCGGCATTGACTTTGGAGGTCTTGTCATGTCGTTTTCAGATCGGATTATCCAGCTAAAGAATGAGCGAAAGCTGCTACAAAAAGACATCGCTTCGTCTGTCGGTTTATCTCTTCGCGCGTATCAATATTATGAAAAGGGGCAAAAAGAGCCGACACTTTCCGTGCTTTTGCGCCTCGCCGATTACTTTGACGTTTCCCTTGATTACTTGGTCGGACTATCCGACACGCCCGAACGACGCTGAACCATCTCATCATTCGCTCCGAACAACTCCCTCAAGTTCTCTACCCCCAGCGCGTCTGCAATGCGGATAGCAACTACGACGCTTGGCGTTTTCTGACCAGCTTCATAAAACTGATAGGCTCTCTCTGTAATCTTAGCAAGGCTCGCGACCTTAGCCTGCGTCAGCCCTAACGATTCACGCTTGGACTGCAATCTCGTATTTCTCATTGCCCCTCTCTTCCTAAATTTGCACGTCCTTTAGTTCGTGCATGTAAGTATATTAGCACGTCCTTTGGTTCGTGTCAACTCATTTTCATAAAATCGTGGAGGAATCTGTATGACAGAATTTAGCGAACACCTCAAGCAAATTAGGAAAGCAAGAGGATTTACGCAAAAAGACGTTGCTGCCGCAATCGAAATCACAGAGCGGAACTATCAGTGCTATGAATCCGGCTCAAAGAAGCCGGGGTTTGACAGTCTCATCGCCCTCGCTGATTTCTATGACGTTTCCCTCGACTATCTCGTTGGCCGTTCCGATGATCCGGCACGGCATTGACTTTTGAGGTATTGCCCTATGAAATTAAATGAATCCCTTCGGCGCGTTCGCACCCAGAACAAAATCACTCAAACGCAAGCCGCACAAGCTGCCGGTGTTTCTCCCGCAATGTACCAGTTTTACGAATATGGGCGAAACGAGCCTACCGCATCCGTTCTGGTCGCCCTTGCTGACTTCTACGACGTTTCCCTCGACTACCTCGTTGGCCGTTCCAATAATCCGGCACGGCATTGACTTTAATATTGCATTTAGGAAGTGTTGATGAATGAATCATTACAAAGAGGCTAGGAAAAGAAAGGGAATTTCTCAAGCAATGCTTAGCGCGCAAATCGGCGTTTCTCAAGGATCAATCAGCCAATGGGAGATCGGAAAGACCGAGCCGGATGTTCAAAACATCTTAAAACTCGCTGATTTGTACGGAGTTTCTACGGACTATCTTCTGGGACGAACGGATAATCCGCTTTCGGCTATTCCGGCTGATACGCCATACATGAAAGTAACACCCTTTGAAAAAACAATCGTTGAAGCCTACCGAGATTTATCTACCGCCGAGCAAGTGATCGTTTGTCGCATCCTCGGCCTGATGCACCCTGCCGAATCGCGGATTAAAGCAAATCGAGCTTGATTTGGGAAAGTAACGGGTATTCCAACTTCGTGGTGGATAGGCGTCTTAGGACGCCCTCTCGCACCCGTTCTCCTTAAAACCGGAGGTGATACTGAATGTTTTCAAATCGTATAAAAGAGGCGCGAGAGCGGCAAAAAATGACGCAGAAGATGCTTGCCCTCAGACTTAGGATTGCACAAACGACTGTGAGCGGATGGGAAAACGGCTCAAAGAGACCATCGGTCGATACCATTGTACGAATATCGGACATTTTAGGCGTATCAACCGATTATTTGCTCGAAAAGACAGACAGTCCGTTTTCAATCGTCCAGAATGACGCATCCTACTTGAAATTAGCGCCTTTTGAAAAAACAATCGTTGAAGCCTATCGAGGTTTATCTACCGCCGAGCAAGTGATCGTTTGTCGCTCCCTCGGCCTGATGCACCCCGCCGAATCGCGGGTTAAAGCAAATCGAGCTTAATTTGGGAAAACAACGTTGCTTTTTTCTACGATGTTTTCCTCGACTATCTCGTTGGTCGTTCCGACGATCCGGCACGGCATTGAATCCCGCCCGCTTACGCGGGCTTTTTTATTCGTCCTGAATCTTAAACGTCACATTCATTTCCACGGGTATTCAGCTCCTTCCCTATCGTCAAAGAACTTTGTCCAATCAATGCCGAGGATTTTCGCGATTTTCTTCGCTGTTTTAGGGGATGCGTTTCTTTGACCGTTTTCGATCATAAAATAATGACTCTGCGACACGCCTGAAAGCCTTGCCGCTTCATACGTCGAAAGCCCCTTCCTTTCTCTTGCATGTTTCAAACACAAAAATGGTTTATTTTTCAATTTCTCCTCCAAATCAATTTCATTTTGTGATTATTCTAAACGATTCTCCCACCCCTGTCAATACATTTTGAGATTATTTTTGAAAGTATGTTGATTTTATAATCGCATAATGCGATTATAGGCGCGGAGGTGGATATCGTATGAATAAAAGTATTCAGTCACGTTTTGCTTTCCGGCTAAAGGAAATGCGAGAAAACAGAAATTTATCTCAAGCGGCGCTTTCAAAGCGTTTGTCTATTTCTCAAAGTACGGTTGCCAGTTGGGAAGTCGGCACTAGAGAACCGAGTTTACAACATATCGAAAATGTCGCCGACTTTTTCGGCGTTACCGTCGATTATTTGTTTGGTCGAACCGATATTCCTTTAACCGTATACAAGACAGATACCCCTTATCTTGAAGTAACACCCTTTGAAAAAACAATCGTTGAAGCCTATCGAGGTTTATCTACCGCCGAGCAAGTGATCGTTTGTCGCTCCCTCGGCCTGATGCACCCCGCTGAATCGCGGGTTAAAGCAAATCGAGCTTAATTTGGGAAAACAACGTTGCTTTTGTGCATTTTCCCAGAGTTCCCTCCGGACCCCTTCACGGTTCCGAACCGGAGCCGCCGGAGATCGAATTGCCGCCAGAAACACCGGACGACGCTCAACCCACCGAGCAAAGGAGCGTCGAAAACATGTCCAAACAAAAAAAGCGCAAGCGCGCGCGTGTTCAGATTGCCGTCGATGAACAGGGAAAGCCCGTATATAAATGGGCAAATGGATATACGAAAGCCGAGCTTGAAGCCAGCAAAACAAAAATCCGCATCGAATACGGCGTTGACCAGATGATTAAATTCCCGGTCATCAAGAAAGAATCCCCGCCCGAAAACAAATGCGAAACGTTTTCTGCCTACGCTTCACGCTGGTTTGCGCTTTATAAAGAGCCGCACGTCCGCGCGTCAACGAAATCCATGTATGAAAACGGATTCAACGCCCACATTTTCCCGGCCATTGGCTCGCGCCCGCTTGATGAAATCACCGCCGACGAACTGCAAGCGTTTGTCATCGGGTTCTCCGAATCATCTTCAAGCCTCATTGATAAGATCATGCTGATTCTCAGACAGGTTTTCGCCGCTGCGCAAGCCGACGGCCTGATCGAAAAGAACCCCGTCGCCCGGCTCAAGCCGCCAGCAGGCACGACCGGAGAGCGCCTGCCGCTGCCCATCAAAGACGTTGAGGCGCTTGTCAAGGCGGCGAGAATCCATCCATACGGCCTTTTCCCGCTCCTGCTATTGTTCACCGGCCTTCGCCGCGGCGAGGCTCTGGGGCTGAAATGGAGCGATCTCCGAGGGAATAAGCTGCACATCGAACGAGCAGTCTACTATGAAGAATCGAACGCTGCCACAATCGGAGAAACAAAAACAAAAGCGTCACATCGGGAAATTCCGCTTGTGCCGTTGCTTGTCGAAAAGCTCAATGAACAGCGCGCGGGTCATGGGGAAAACGAGTTTATATTTGGCGGCGAGCGTCCAATCGCCTATCGAACACTAAAGCGCCATTGGGAAAAGCTGCAAGCCGATATCGTCGTTCTTGCCGGCGTCACGCCCCACCGCCTGCGTCACACTTATTTAATGCTCCTCCGCCGCGCCGGTGTTGACGCTGTGACGCAACAATATCTGATGGGTCATAGCGACTTCGACACGACCGCCAACACATACACCCATGTTGACGCGCTGGACGTGTCCGAGGCAGAGGAAAAGATGGTTCGAAATCTCTCCGATTTGTTGCCAAATGTGTTGCCACAAGCGCGCACATCGAGCACCGTATGAAACGCCCAAAAAACAAAAAACACTATATGCAGTATGCAAACAGCGTTCAAACACAATATCTTGTATGCCGATTAGGCCGGATTTCGTATTCTGCACCCTCTTGAGCATGAATGGGGTTCAAGAGGCCGCGAGTTCGAATCTCGCCACTCCGACCAAATCAGTCTTGATTTTTCCAATAAAAATCAAGGCTTTTTTATTTTTATAGCAAAACAAAAATCGGCTCAGCTTGTTGACATAAGCAAACTTGGCTTGAATTGCAAAATCAAGAAATTCAGCTATTCTTTCATTTTCGGAAAGGGCTATTCTCCCCCTTCAGGGGGAGAATAGCTTTTTGTCTACAGTCTGCGCCCGCCCTTGACGGACGGTTGGAGCACTGCTATAATCAAAGCATAGCAGCGGGCTTTTAGCAAGGATTAGCCCTGCCTATCCGAGCGGTCGTGATGTTCGAGATTACGGTCGCTCATTTTCTTTTGCAGGTCACAAAGCGTTTCCCGCCGACAAGGAAGATTAAACCGCATTCGACAGCTTGCGTCAAGAAAAAAACAGCCGCTCTTGACGAGCGGCCGGGAAGATGCTAGAATATAGACAAGTAGGAGAGCGCCTACAGGGTGGAAAACCACCGCGACAATCAGGTTAGGTTAAAGCCCAACAAAACCGCCAAGCAGAGGCTGCTGCGAGGCGGTTTATTTTATCGTCTGCTGTTCTGACCGAGCGTGTAAACGCTGACCATCAAACCGGCGATTGCGAGCAGGATATTGAGCAGCTCAATATTCGACATGCGCATCACCTCCGCTCATGTAGTGACATCGCGGAGGCAACCACCCCGTAGAACCTACTTGTCTACCTTGTCATTATAGCATGGTCATATTCTGCGCGCAAGGGCGAGTTGACCGTCAGCGGCA
>ENA-ORMN01000605-ORMN01000605.1-human-gut-metagenome-genome-assembly--contig:-NODE-605-length-41341-cov-21.333503_pt1 | contig 41341 bp, 40 predicted proteins | sample MGYA00242102_ERZ508993 | MGnify/ENA primary metagenome ERZ508993 (study PRJEB26280, sample SAMEA2338770) | human gut metagenome | biome: human gut; feature: human-associated habitat; material: faeces...
GTTTTATGAACCCTTATATAAGTGCGCCCAAAAATCTACTTTATTTTTCACTCTTTTCTCCATTCGTTTCTTCTTATTTATTTTATACTTGCGGAGATTCTTTTTCAACCAAAACGACAGATTTCTTCTTGTGGTGAGGACAAAACCATAGTATATTAAACATAGTGAGTTACACAGAAAGGTGTGAGTGAATGAAGTACGATTTAAAAAATAATAAGTATTTTCGTTGGGGGGTAACGGCATTCTTAACCATTGCCGCCAGTATTTGTTTCTATTATCTGTTATTCCACGGAAGCAGTATCAAGACAGGCTTTCATACGATCATCGGGATTCTGATGCCGGTGGTATTCGGACTGGTGACGGCATATCTGCTGACCCCGGTACTTAATTTTATAGAAACCAAACTGCTATTTCCTTTGTGCCGGAAAATGAAGGTGAAGGAGAGCAGGAAGCGCAATTCCATTGTCCGTGGTATTGGCATACTGATCACGGCATTTTTGTTCGTCACCCTGATTTATAGTCTGGTTGCCATGATGCTTTCCCAGATTGTTCCCAGTATTGTAAATATTGCTTCCAATTTTGACACCTACATCAGCAATTTTACAAAATGGATCAGCAAGCTTATGGATGACAATCCGGAGCTGGGCAGTCAGATCACTTTTCTGATTGATAAGTATTCCGTAGAACTGGAGAATTGGTTAAATAACACAGTACTGACCAAGACCAGTCAGGTGATCATGACAGTATCTTTGAGCGTAATCAATATTCTGAAGAGTCTTTGGGATTTTATCATCGGATTCGTTATTTCCATTTATGTACTGGCAAGTAAGGAAAAATTTGCCGGACAAGCGAAAAAAATGGCCTATGCTTTCTTTGAACAGAAAACAGCCAACCGCCTGATCAAGAGTTTTCGCTTTACCCATAGCACTTTCATCGGATTTATCGGCGGCAAGATTGTAGATTCCTTTATCATCGGATGCCTGTGCTTTATCGGAACCACGTTATTGCAGACACCGTATGCGGCACTGGTCAGCGTGATTGTGGGTGTGACCAATATTATTCCCTTCTTTGGTCCTTATCTGGGAGCTATTCCCAGTGCCATCCTGATCCTTGTGGTGGATCCGATGCACCCTTTAAACTGTGTTTATTTCGTCCTGTTCATTCTGGTGTTACAGCAGTTTGACGGAAATTTCCTGGGACCCAAAATTCTGGGCAATTCCACCGGGCTTACCGGTTTCTGGGTGATTTTCGCCATCACGGTATTCGGTGGATTATTCGGTATTCTCGGCATGATCGTCGGGGTGCCTATCTTTGCAGTGATCTATGCGGCTATCAAGGCAGTAGTTAATACGTTCCTTCGGAAAAAGGATCTGCCGGTAGAGACAGAACAATATTCTTATCTGAAAAATATTGATGAAGAGGGATTCCATACACTGAATTCCAGACTGCAAAAGGATCATGAGCTTAAAGATCAAACTGATTTCAGCCAGGATAAAAAAGATCAAGAAGAGAAAAACGTAGGAGAGAAGTAGACAAATGCGATTTGTAATACAACGGGTACAGCATGCAGAGGTAAAAGTAGATGGAGAGGTAACAGGCAGCATCGGCAAAGGTTTTCTGGTACTGATCGGCGTGGCCGAAACAGATACCAGAGAGATTGCCGACAAAATGATCAAGAAGCTTCTGGGGCTGCGGATCTTTGAAGACGCTCAGGGCAAGACCAATCTGGATCTGCATGCGGTGGAGGGCGAATTGTTACTGGTGTCACAATTTACTCTGTATGCGGATTGCAAAAAAGGCAATCGTCCATCCTTTATCAAAGCCGGTAATCCGGATATAGCCAATGAACTATACGAATACATTATCGACAGATGCCGTGAAAGCATCGCCACCGTGGAAAAAGGAATCTTTGGCGCCGATATGAAAGTATCTCTGTTAAATGACGGGCCTTTTACCATATTGCTGGATTCCGAGGAAATCTGTTAAAAATAGCTTTCGAAAGACGTATTATAGGATTATTTCTAAACACAACTATTCGTTAAACTTGTCTTTTGCGCATAGTTGGTTCGGTGTCTGCTATCGTAGTAAGGGCTAGCTTGTTTGTATCAATTCCATGTTTTTCTTCCTGCGCGGGGCGGGGTTCGGGGTTTCCCCGAGGTCTGTGCATAAAGAAAGCTTACAGAGAATACCCCTGTAAGCTCGTATAAGCCTCATTTAGCCATTTAATCCATTTCTATGCCTATTTCATCAATCTCAGCACGAATATCGTCATAATCTCGCATAAACGCATTAGAACGCCTCTGAATCTCTGCATCGGTCATATCGTGCATGTTTTTCAAGAAATAGTCCATCTGTGCTACGAATCCACGAAATTTCATTGAGATAAAATCTTTGTCATTTTTCAGTTTCCCGACATCATCCTGTAATACAAGCGTTTGTTTGTAGAGTTGCTGAATCCCCTCTGTTAGGGAGGTATTTTCGGCTTTTAACTTTTGGTTTTCATTTCTGAATTTTTGGTTTTCCTGTGATAATGCTTGGTTTTCCTGCATCAGCTTTTCGGTGACATACTCTAATTTTTGCAGATTTTGCTTGCTTTTTGGTCTCTTCTCCGGCTCCGTTATCAGTTCGTAACCTTTGGCTTTACATAACTCCATCATCTTTTCTCGGCATTCTGCAGTATATGTCATTTTTGCGTTGTTATTACGGCTTACTGGTTTTGACGGGTCTGGTCTCTCTACTTCCATCTCTTCCAGTGCTTTTGCCTGTCCTACGGCTATGTTGCCATTTTCGTCTGTGTACTCCCACACCTTGCGGACATGGATATGTGGTGTTGCTTCGTCCATGTGTAAGGCTATATCAAGGATTTTCACGTTGGGATATCTTTTCCGATGCCAGTTCAAGTACTCTGAATATATGTTCCATATCTCCAAACTTGCGGCATTATCTTTTTTGCCGATTTGGAAGATTTCTTCATCAGGCATCGTCTTTTTCGATTTATGATATTTGACAGTATTCGTGTTTCGTTCTTTGTGCCGCTGTGCTTCGTTTTTGGCATTCTGAGCATCGATTGCACCTTGATATCTCGTGTAATGTTGTAATTCTGCTGTTTCAAATGATACGGCTGGTGATCCTTTACTTGTTTTTCCGCTCGCACATTCCCAGTAATAATTTTCGTCTAATCTGCCGATATCTATATGGTCTGCTTTTTCTAAGTCAAATGTTCGGTCGTTATGTTTCGGACTTGCGTTATATCGTCCGCTATGCAGTGTCATTCTTTTTGCTGCCATCTTTTTTCTTTCTCCTTTTCGCATAGGGTTTTTCGAGTTGCGTCAAACAAGTACCCAGTACCAATGTGCGCTCTTCGCTCCGCTCGGCTCACATTGTACCGGGTCCCCAAACTTGCAGTTTGATCGCTTCGGCTTTCCGAGTGTTATTTTTCTATGTCAAAAAGTTTTCAAAAGATGGTCGGTTTTCGTTGGAAATTTTTTCGCGCATGGAGTCATACCGTTTGGGATTACAAACTGATTACCGACTATCTCCATAGTCGTCAATATATCTCTCCATGTGTGTGAAAAGATTTCTTCGTCATTTTTTTATATCTATTTTTCCTCTCTCCGATTCTTTCGCTGTTTCACTGTATGCTATTTTTATGTTATGCATTTGGAGTTCCTAGGTAAGTTGAAACAGCGTTGGTAATCCCAAACGGCATGACCTTAGTATACCTTTACATACAGGCGGAAAAAAATGAGCGTCTTTTTTTAATCTAAAAATGGTCAAAAATGCCCTTTTTCTTGATGTATTTTAATATTTGGATGCGCACCCCGGGGTGCAGTCCCTGGCAGGCAAGGAATATCGATCGGTTGGTTGTGATTAGTTTCCTCCGTCTCATGCGTCCGAAAGGGCGGCTCTGCTCCGCCGTGGAAGGCACCCCTAAAGGGGTTCAGATGTGCTACGCATCCGCCACCCAATCTGTTCTTTGGCTATCATGTCACCAACTATGTTTCAGATTACCATCCGCAAAAGACGTATTTTTCACACAGTTGATAAACACTTTCGGGGATGTAAAATCCCCTGTCGCATCAACTCTGTTCGTCCTTGATAGATCAGATATATGATTTATGACTGTCACCCTTTGATTCCATAGTTCGGATTGAGTGACAGTCACTACTGGCTGTAATATCTGCCTATCTGCGTCCTCACGACGGTCTGCGCTTGGTATCCAATACCAATGCTCAACGTGCGAAAAATAGAGCCCCTTTTGCGCATAGTTCTACGTCTGCTATCGTAGTAAGGGCTGATTTGTTCCTTAACAGACCGGAATGTGTTGGCTCTGCATGGGCGGTACACATTCCGGTTGAAAAATGTGCTTGGTGAAGTAGTTATCTATTCGCATAATCAATCAAAATCTTTTTGCAACTATTGCAACGATAAGCTTCACAATGAGGGATTCCTTCTGAACCTTTACTCAATTCCAGATCGTCCGATTTTTTAATGCGAAAAACTTTTGTCAGATTATCAACTGCAAAAGTAATGTCTCGTGAGCTCATTAGGTATCCTCTTATCATTTCTTCACCACAATATGGACATTTCATTCTGCTTTACCTCCTATAAATATCGATTTTCGTTCTCTGTGACTTCCCAATAAACGGGAATTTCTCACTTCTTCATTTTAGGAGCAATAAGCAGCACTACTGTCACAAGAAAATATACACCATACAGTAACCACGTAATTGTATTGTTCCAAGGAAAACTCTTTTCTGGATGGTTCAATGCAAACATTATAAATACAAAAGCTACAATCAGCATTATCACACCGATAATCCTTGATATACTCTTATTCATGTAAAGCACCTCCTCGTCAAACTTGAATTTAAGGTTCTCTTTTATTTTCAAAATAAGCTTCAATCTTTTTATCTACAACAATTCCTACAGGTGTCAAAACCAATAAAATAATTACCATTATTATCAATGTAAAAACCATCGCCCCATCAAAACATTTATCAGCAATAAGTTATTTTTCTTCTATAGATTCTGTTACATTAGTTCTATATTTCTCTTCACATGCTTTTAAGTAATCAAAGCATAATCCACCATCACATCTATAGAAAAATGGATCTTTACAAATTGTATTATCACTATTGAGAATAAATACAGGTATGATATCTTTATCGTTGCTGTTTATATAACTAATTTTAAAACTGTATCCTGTTCTTCCAAGTGAAATGCCATCTCTTTTCATTGAAATACCTTGAATATTCGCCACTATATATTCGATATCTTCTGAATCGGTGATAGTAAAACCAGTTCCTGTATTTCCATCGAACACATTTATATGGTCTACCTCAGAAGGATTTACATTCTTACCGAATTTCTTTGGCATGAAATAGTAACCTACTGTTCCTACCAATAACACAGCAATTAAAATAACCAGAATACGCAGTTCCTTTTTCATACACTCTTTACCTCCACAAATATCGATTTTTCGTTCTCTGCGCCTTCCCAATAAACTGGAATTTTTCTATTTTTTCTTCTCCTTTTTTAAAAAATAAACAGCAATAGCTCCAACTAATAGTGGAAAGATAACCCTCCCATAATTTACACCACCTATTCCTCTTGCACTAATACCTGAAATCAAATAACTAATACCATTCAATAACCCTGTAATTGCTAAAATCAAAATTACTATACATACTATCTTTTTCATACAATCACTCCTTTATCAAATTCTAATTTAGTTATCTTTCTTAAAATACTCAATTGCCATTAAAACAATCCCTAAAACCACCATTGCAATAGAAACACCAAACCACACGGTAAGGTTTGATTCTGTTATCTGCATCAAAAGTTTTCCAGGTGGAGTTGACCACCCGTCGATAGGATAATTGTTTGCAGATATAATAACAGCCAATGTCCAAATGCTTCCGATTAGCGAAATAAACCCGCCAATAATTGCTCGCTTCAAGAATATCACCTCCAATATTAAATGTTTCTTTTCAGTCTGACAATTCAAAGTTTCTGTTCCTTACAAACTTCGATTTGTTAAGCTATCTATATAATATACAATATCATCTCTCTCTGATTATTACAATACCGACCGCCCTCGTTAGTTTTCAGGTCTAACGAAAGTGGTCGGTACATAAAAAAGCATTATTATTTTTATTCCACTGCTTCCATAAAGTAAATTCGGGAGGAAAAATCCGGGAACAGTCGGGTGTCGGAATTATATCCGGTACCGGCGAAAGCGGGTTTCAGGGCAATTCCCGCACGCATCAGGGTATCTCCATAAGCAGTCAGGTCTTCTTTTTCCCCATCCATATTTACAAATCGCGAAAGAATCTCCTGCAATGCAGATCCCTGCTTGATATGAATCGGAGAAACGGTGTTCACAAGGTCTCCGAAGTCTTTCAGATTGTATTTGATATTCCTACCGTAGAAATGATATTTCACATCCGGAAGTAACCCCACCGGGCGATACCAGTCATGGGATTGGTTCGGAACTGTCAGGCGCCGGAAGAACAGCCCCACTGCTCTTCTGCCATCCGGGGACACGCAGGTCCAGGATAAGGTTTCCGAGTCGGAAGCTTCGTTTTCTGCTCCACGATAAAAGGATCCAAACTGGAAAACATCCCGCCATTTTTTATAAAGTGCAATCTGCTCCCGGATTGCGTTGAGATCACTTCCGGACAGATCCTTTAAATTACATTCATATCCTAAGACACCGAAGGAAGCCACCTGAAAACGGGTCTCAAGGGGCGTGATCCTTAAGGTCTGATGATTTGGACAAGATGACACATGTGCTGTAAATACCGATAAGGGATATCCATAGCTGTAACTGTTCTGAATCCCGGTACGGCACAGTGCGTCAGTATTATCGCTCGCCCAGATCTGCGGGAAATAACTTAATATTCCCAGATCAAAACGATTTCCACCTGAACTGCAGCCTTCAAACAAAATTTCAGGGAAACGTGTGGTCAGCTCATTCATAATGTGATAAAGCCCCAGCACATAACGATGTGCCGTCTCTCCCTGTTTCGCAGCAGGCAGATAAGGGGAATAAATATCACTGAAATTACGGTTCATATCCCACTTCACATAACGGATGTCTCCGGAGGAAAATACCTTCGTCATGGAATCTATTACATATTGCTGTACTTCGGGATTGCACAGATCCAAAAGGCGCTGATTGCGCCCCTCAGAGTGGGGATGTTCCGGAATCATCATTGCCCAGTCGGGATGCTCTTGATAGAGACGGCTGTTTTCACTGATCATCTCCGGCTCTACCCAGAGACCGAAATCCACCCCCAGGGCTTTGATTTTTTTACTGAGGGAAGCAATTCCTCCGGGCAGCTTCTTCGGATCCGGTTCCCAGTCTCCCAGGGAGGAGGTGTCATCATTTCGCCCGGAAAACCACCCGTCATCCATGACGAACAGTTCGATGCCGACATCTGCTCCCGCTTTTGCCAGCTGCAACAGCTTTCTCTCATCAATCTTAAAATAACAGGCTTCCCAGCTGTTTAACAGAACCGGACGAGGTCTTCTCTTCCACACTCCTCGGACAATATGCTCTCTGATAAAGGAATGTAACTGTCGGCTGAGTCTTCCATACCCCTTCGAAGAATAACTTAAAACAGCCTCCGGTGTATCAAAGTGCGCTTCCGGAGTCAGCTCCCAGGAAAAACTTTGTGGATTGATCCCACTTACAAAGCGTAGCTTCCCATAAGAGTCTTTCTCAAGGGCTTCATAATGATTTCCACTGTAGATCAGATTGCAGCCGATACAGGAGCCAAAAGTCTCACAGGTGTTCTTATGTCCCAGGATCATAAAAGGATTCGAGCGGTTCGAAGAGGTTCCTGTATAAGAAGCATTTACAAATTTGCCGGAACGTAAGGAAATCTGTTCTCTGTGCATTTCTCTTGCCCAGGCACCACTGAAATGAGTGATCATGGAATAATCCTCTGTCAGATCTAATTGTGCGCTGAGGCATCGATTCAAGGTGACAGATGCGTCACTATGATTGATCAACCGTGCGCTTCTGGTAATGACATCACATTCTTCGAATACGGTATAAAACAGCTGCAACTCCAAATGATTCGTAACATCCTGCAAAACAATCTGAAGGCATTCCGCGGAATCAGTTCCCACTTCCGAATAGCTGTGAGGAAGTCCGGAATCCTGCAGGCACTGCTCTCTTTCCTTTAAAGTAATAATTTCATAGGAATCAAAAGTAAAGTCAGAGGTGACACTTCCGTCGGCAAATCTGACTTCCAGAAAAGGTTCTCTGATATCTCCCTTTCCCAACGTACCAACCTCCAAGCAGACATCTTCCATGGAGATCTGCGGATGTTCCCTGTCGTAGGTACAGGTGTTGCCCGGAGCGAAGGCTCTCTGTATGACAAGGGGCGCACAGGAGGAAGGATCCTGTGAATCCACAGTGATCCGCTCACCGTAATACAGATGTTCTAAATGTCCGGTCTCCATGACCCACATTCCGTAAGTTGTGTGGGCTGTCTGTAAAAAGAACCATGGTCTTGTATCGGAATCTTTTAAAATCTGAATCATGCTTTAAGCCTCCTGAATCTCTTTTAATCGTTCCTCGGTCAGCTGATACTTCTTATGAAAGAAAATGACACCGATGACAAGGAGCAGAATGGGGAACAGTGTCATCGTCATACGAAGTCCCACCACAGAACTTCCGGAAGCTCCTGCAGCTGCCACAGCATCGCTGGTATCAGAGCTTAAGTTGCAGAGGTTCAGGCACAGAGAAGCCACTAACGCAGCAACACCGGAAGCCAGTTTTACCACGAAGGTCTGCATGGAGAAAATGACACTCTCGTCTCTGCGATGATTTTTCCATTGACCGTAATCTACGGTATTGGCTAAAAATACGGTGGTCAGTACGGTCAGCATACCATTGGCGGCAAAGATTAAGAAGCCGGGAATGAATAGTAAAAATACATTACTCATATTCGTAAAACATAAAAGAAGCAATACAGCATATCCGGCAATTGCCATCAGGAAGCTGACGTAGAAGATCCGGATGGTACTCATAAACTTACGAAATAACGGGAACAGAAGCATCATGGCGAGAATCTGTACCGCTCCACCGAAGGTGTTGAATAGTGTATAGGAATTATACCAGGTATCTCCGCCAAAATCGTATTTGAAGAAATAAATTACCAGGTTGGAGGTGGTATAGACCGCGCAGTTGATCAGTACAATGGTAATTACCACTGCCATCGCCTGATCGTTCTGAATTAACGCCTTGAACATCTGGCCGATGGAAGGTGCGTCCACATCTACCGTAGATTTTTCCTTGATATTAATACAGGTAATGGCAATAAATATCACGAACAGCACAGCAATGATCAGGGTGAACCGGGAAAATCCGACCCGCTCTTCTCCTCCGCCCAGGGCATTGACGCAGAGCATGGTGATCACGGTGATAATGGCAGAGCCTACACCGGCGCAGGAACGTCCCAGCGTAGACAATCCTTCACGTTCTTTTCCGCTGTGAGTAAATGCCGGTATCATGGACCAGAAGGGAATATCCATCATGGTATAGGTCACGCCCCAGAGAATATAGGTGACTGCAGCATAAGCTACCAGTCCACTGCCATTCAGTGCAGGCGGTGCCGAGAACATCAGATACAGAACAACGGCATTGGTCACCGTGCCGATCATCAGCCAGGGGCGGAACTTCCCCCATCTGGTCCTGGTCTTGGCTACGATGACGCCCATGAAGGGATCGTTAAACGCATCGAACACTCTTGCAACCAGCAGAATGATACCCATGGCTACGGCGTTTACGTCTAAAATATCCTGATAATAATACAAAATATAGCTGGCAGACAGCATGTATACCATATCTTTGCCTACCGCACCCAGTCCATAAGAAAATTTTTCTTTTCCACTTAAACCCATAATGTAACCCTGATCCTTTCTTTTGAAATCCTTTGAAATCTAACGCTCAAATGAAACCATTAAATCATAATCTGAAAAGGTATCCGTATTTCCCCTGCCGTCTGTGACTGCAACAGCAAAGCTCCCCGACCGGATCTTCCCGTACTCTTAACATAAGTTCCACCCATGCCTCCCTGTAAAGCAATGGTGTCAGGTCCGATGATGGAGATGTCACCTTCCGCAATCAGACGAACCGGCTCCTGATAAAAGGGAAGCACATTTCCATGGTCATCCACTGCACGGATCCGCACCAGTGCCACATCATAGCTGTGCTGTTCCGTCAGAATGGTATGATCCGCTTCTGCTTCCAGCCGGATTTCGCGAACCGGTTCTTTGGTGACGGATTTTACGACTTTGCCGTCTTTGATAGCGTCAAACCGGTATATGGTAGCCGTACCGCCCCAGTCACCGATGTACTTTGTATACAGTCTGGTCACTTCCGCGAAATCGATATGATAGATCAGAAGCAGTTTTAAAGCCGTAAGATATAATCTCTTTGGAATGTGGTTCAGGCTTCCTCGCGCTACGAGATTCATAGCATCCGTGATCTCCTTTGCATGTTTCGGACGGAATCTTTCGTTCTGCGCAAAAGAATCTCCGATAAAATCATCGATCAGGATGGGACCGTGCTTTAAGTGCTTATAAGGTGACATTCCCGGCAGATATTCCTTGATAAAACGGTCATTTTTGTACATCTTCACGCTGTCTGCATTGGACAGAATGTAGATGTTGCCGCGGTTACAGCCGGGATGCTCTCCGATATCCATGGAGGAAGTGATCTCCAATACAGGAGTCTGTTCCTGCTCACAGACATAGATATTTGCTGCCAGCTTCGGATTCCGGAACATATCCATGACACCATGATAACAGATCCGGTCACCGCTTCCGAAGTCTTTGTGAGTGTTGTAGTCGAACATGCACCAGCCGAAGCTTCCGGCGATATCGGGCTGACCTGCCACGGCATCCAGTACATTGACGTGGCGGATGGCATGCTCACTGCGGCGCTCTTCGTTGTCGAAGGCCTTTGTGGGATACATATGCCCGTTGTACTCACTGATCAGATAAGGCTTCTCCATATCAGATGTGACTTTTTTCTTTGGATCACAGCCGGGCATCTCACCATCGTGCAGAAAATCATTATACGTATAGACATCTTCTAACAGATGACTTTTTTTCATGGCACGGACACCACCGGTAGGTCTTGATGGATCCAGCTTATGTGCCACGGCATTGGTCTTTTCGTAAAAAGCATCGTCATCCGGTGACTCATTGATGCGTATTCCCCATAAAATGATGGAGGGATGATTACGGTACTGTCGGATCATGTCTTCGGCATTTGCCACCGCCTGTGCTTTCCAGGTGTCATCTCCAATATGCTGCCAGCCGGGAAACTCTGTGAAGACCAGAAGTCCCAGTTCGTCGCATCGCTCCAGAAAATAATGACTCTGGGGATAGTGGGAAGTCCGCACGGCATTCAGCCCCAGCTCTTTTTTTAACAGATCCGCATCCAGCTTCTGCATGCTCTCCGGCATGGCATAGCCTACATAAGGATAACTCTGATGGCGGTTCAGACCCCGGATCCGCAGTTTTTTGCCATTGAGGTAAAAGCCGTCTTTTTTAAAAACTGCATCCCTGATACCGAAGGTAACCTCTGCTTCGTCCAGAAGCTGTTCTCCCTGCCAGAGCTGGGTCTTTAACAGATAAAGATGAGGGTGTTCGGTATCCCACAAAAAAGGATGTGGAATCGTTCCCTGAATACGAAACGGGGTCTCAGCCGTAGTGCCTGTGGGGACATTCTGTTCGCAGAGAAACTGCCAGTCATTATCTGATGTTACATCTGATACCGCACCCGACATTACAGTATCGCTCTTTAACATATAATATTGTCTGACATTAAGGTCTTTCGCAACTTCATAAAAAGTGATTTCAGAAGTTACCTGAGCCTCATCCGGTGTGATCAGCGTGTGTACGAAAATATCCTCAAGGGCAATCTGGTCTTTTACTTCGAGATACACATCCCGGTAGATGCCGCCGTAGGTCATATAATCGATCACGTAACCGAAGGGAGGCACATTTAAGTCTTCTCTGCTGTCCAGCCGGACACACAGCACATTGTCCTGTCCGTAGTTCGCATATGCCGACAGATCTACAGTAAAGGCGGTGTAGCCGCAATGGTGCTCTCCCACCTTACTGCCGTTGAGATAGACGGTACTGTCATGACCGGCCCCTTCGAAGGTGAGCAGGATCCGCTTGCCCTGCCATTCGGTCGGAATATGCAGATGGCGTCTGTAGCCGCTGACCATCTGGTAGAGAGATTCGTCAAAATAGTGAAACGGGGTCTCCTTACAGGTATGAGGGATTCGGACGGGCTGCAGGGTCTCTTCCGGGTATTCTGTTGCAGTCATCCCCTCCTGAAAGTTCTCGTTAAAAAGCCAGTCTTCGCTTAAATAGATCTTCTGATTCATGGTTCGTTCCTCTTTCTTTGGGATATTATGGATTAATTCTGGATTATTCCATTGCCTCATTCTGATCTCTGTACGATGCCATACATGAGGATTTCCACAACTTCCTTCAGGGCATCTGCATAAGTCAGCTGATTTCGAGAGAGAATATCTCTCTGGAAGAACTGCTCAATGGAAGCTTCTAACATCATTTTCACCAGACAGATGGGAACCGGGCGGATGCTGCCCTCAGCCATGCCCATCTCGATCAGCTGGATTGTAGGCTCCCAGCCAGTGGAAAGTCTGAGTTCTACCTTCTGGTAGATCTTCGGGTATTTGTCCCGGAGGGAATATAATTTTCGAAGATCGATATTCTGATAACCTTCCGGCAGCACTCCCAGGATGCGGTGCAGTTTTTCCACTACACTGAGGGAAGGATCGGTCAGGATCATCTGCTCGCTTTCCTTGATGGAGTCAAAGATATAATCTACCATGGCAAGAAACAGTGCTTCTTTATCATCGTACACGGTATAGATGGTTTTCTTGCTGATCGAGAGTTCCTTCGCCAGATCATCCATTGTGAATTTCAGCCCTTTTTGATCGAAGACACGCAGGGTGGCGTCGAGAATATTTTTTTGCAGACCTTCTGTGGTATCCATCGCTTCTATTCCTCCGTTCGGTAAGATTGTAATTACAGTATGGAAACTGAAAAGTAAATTGTGGTTTCCCATAAAAACAGGGTAGCATTTTTGAAAAAAAGATTCAAGAAACGTTTTTGCCAAAAAGAGTTTCCGAGAATTGTGAAATATAACAAAAAAACCAGCCAACAAAACGGTTGACTGGTGAATGACAGAGTCTATAAATAGTTTTTCATGATGCGGTACAATGCTCTTGGATGCAGCGGTTTGGAAAGATACTCGTTGATTCCTGCATTTCTGGCTGCTGCAATATCCTCCGGCAGTGTTTTGGTACTGGCGGCAATAATGGGGATTCCAGGTCCGTCGGTATGGGTGGAAGCGTTTAATTTTATTATCTCTTGAATTGTTCTGCCAGCGTGGGATGAGATTTTTTGCGGGTGATCTCCACCAATCCTAAAGGCGTCATATCCACGATGCGGGGATGCTGGGGATCCCCTGCGGTCAGATTCTTTAATGTCTCCAGTAACTCCTTCTGCCGTTCCTTTTCCGCCATATTGATGAAGTCCACAATGATGATACCGGACAGATTCCGCAGGCGCAGCTGTCTGGCTACTTCTTCGGCAGCCTCCAGGTTTACCTGATAATAGGTGTCCTCTCCTGCTTTTTTCGCTTCGTTTTTACCGGAATTGACATCGATCACCGTCATGGCCTCCGTAGGCTCGATGACGAGATACCCTCCGCATTTTAACCAGACTCTGGTATCCAGTGCTTCCTCCATGCCGCGCTCCAGAGAATACAGCAGGCGTAAAGAGATCGCTGGATCATCGTAGAACCGAATGGACTTTTGTTTTAACAAAGGGTGATCTCCTTCCGACAGCTGACGATAGATCTGAGGATCATCGGTAAGGATCTCAGAATATTCCGAAGGATCCGCCATCTGCTCCAGAACCTCGTAAACGGCCTCAGAAGGCTTCAAAAGGCAGGTGAAGTACACTTTATGGTCTGCCTGCTCCAAAAGGCTCTGAAGGGCTTCAGAAGCGTTCTCAGGGGTGCTCCCGTTTTTACAAAGCAGTTGCTTCATCCGGGCAGGATCCGCAGTGGCGGAGGCACGCTTTGTCTTCTGGGCATCTCTGGTGACCATGACTACCAGCTCGTCTCCAGCTTTCAAGGTACCGTCTGCCTTACGATTGGTCAGATACGCCGCACCTGCTTCCCGCAGGGGTAGAAAGCACAATTCTCCGGGCAGGATCTCCACGAAGCAGGCATCAATATTTTTTGCCACATTCTGTATTTTCCCCAGATAGATGCCACCGATCTTACTGGCATCTGACCGCAGTACGCGTATAGCAGCCACGCCCCGGGCATTGACAAGCAGAGCTGCCCTGCGTTCCCGCAGACAGGTGAAGATCAGTTTTCCCTCCGTGCAATCCGTGGATTTACGGATCTGATTTAATTCTTTTTCTCTGGCCGGTCGTCCGCCGGTGAGACTGCGGCTCATTCCGTGTCACCGGAAGCTGCCCTGTAAGCTTCCTCACTGTCGAAACCTATGGCATCCAGGGGGAGAAGGGCGTCTGTTTCGTTTCTCAGATAGGTCTCTTCTCTGTTGACCAGAAGGGCATTTTCCTGCAGGGTCTCACCATTTTCGGAAAATAATGCTTCAATGACCTGAATGGGTTTGATATTTCCGGCACTGGAGGCATCCACCAGCAGATAAAGCTTTTCGGACTCCACCACCTTCATCTCATAGATACCTTCTTTTAAATTGATCTCCCGGCTTCCCTTTTTTGTCTCTTTGGTAATGAGGATCTCATCTTTTGCAAGAAAACGATCCACCGCGGAGCCCAGATCAAAATGAGGCCCTCTGCCCTCCCGGAAAGCTACCGTATATTCGGCGGCAGCAACGCTGGCCATGGCATTGCCGGCCTTGTCCGGCAGAATTTTCACCGAAGTGATCTCGATTCCCGGTACGGAAGCGGCATTCAACCGCTGCATTACATCCTCACAGGAGGTCAGGGAATGCACTTCCAGGTCCATATATTCTCCGTTGCTGGTCAGTCCCACGCCTAAGGGTGCGGCGAAGGACATGATCTGATGCGGGCTGAAGCCGCCGGTGTATGCCACATCCAGTTCTGCTCTGCGGTTGGCTTTCTGGAAGAAGCGCATTACATCCAGATGGCCAATGAAACGTACCGGTCCGTATTTTCTGAATTTGATTCTTAACTTCATAATTTCTGTCAGATTTCTATGAGGCCTTCCGTGAAAGACCTGAAATTTCCCTTTCTTCGTATTTTTCTACACTCTATAATGTGTCACAAAAGCATGCCCCTTACAATCATCCTCTGGGCTCCACACAGATACCGCAGCCGAATCTGGCGGCACCGCAGCCCTGACATGCCTGTTTGCAGTTCGGTGAGATCGTCTCGTTTTTCGCTTTCTGCCATTCTCTCTCCAGAAAGGCTCTGGATACACCGCAGTCCAGGAAATCCCAGGGCAGGATCTCGTCCAGAGGCCGTTCTCTGTGGGAATAGAAATCCGGGTCCAGACTACAGGCTTCAAAAGCTTCCATCCAGACATCGTTGTGGAAATACTCACTCCAGGCATCGTAGAAGCAGCCCTTGTTATAGACATATAAAAGCACCTGGGACAATTTTCTGTCACCTCTGGCCAGAACACCCTCCAGAACGCTGACATCCGCTTCGTGCCAGTTGTACTTGATGCTCTTCTGGTTCAGCTGCTCGGAAATGGCCTTTCTGGTCAGATATGCCTTTTCCACGAACTCTTCCTTGGTACACTGGGGCGCCCACTGGAATGGCGTAAAGGGCTTCGGCACGAAGAAGGAGGTACTGGTAACAATCTGCACTCTGCCGTTGACACGTTTCTCCTTCGGCACCGTATCGAAGAAAGTGGCCGCAATTTTGTTGGAAAGCTCAGCGATTCCCCGGATATCCTCTTCGGTTTCCGTGGGATGTCCCAGCATGAAGTACAGTTTGACTCTGGTCCAGCCGCCTTCGAAGGCAAGGGCGGAACCCTGTAAGATCACTTCTTCAGTGAGTCCTTTATTGATGACATCCCGCAGTCTCTGGTTGCCGGCTTCCGGCGCAAAGGTCAGACTGGATTTCTTCACATCCTGTACTTTGCTCATGACATCCAGAGAAAAGGCATCGATACGTAAAGACGGCAGGGAGATATTGATATGTCTCTTATCACACTCTTCAATCAGGAAGTCAATCAGCTCCGGCAGCTTGCTGTAATCGCTGGAACTTAAGGAACTTAAGGAAATCTCCTCATGACCGGTGTTTTTCAACATTTCCATGGCGTACTTTTTCAGAACTTCCACATCCCTTTCTCTGACGGGACGATACAGCTGTCCTGCCTGACAGAAACGACAGCCGCGGATACAGCCTCTCTGAATCTCCAGAACGACTCTGTCCTGTGTGACTTTGATATAAGGAACTACCGGCTTCATAGGATAAAAGCTGTCGGTCATATCCGTTACCAGCTCTTTGCGGATCCTTGCGGGAATTCCCTCTTCCGTGGGTCGAAAGGAAGCAATGGTGCCATTTTCATGGTAAGTGGTCTCATAGAACCGGGGCACATACATTCCCGGCAGCTTTGCCGCCCGGCGTAAGAATTCTTCTCTGCCTGTCTTCTCCGTCCGGCATTTCTTATAGAGATCGATCAGCGGCCGGTACTGGGTCTCGCCTTCTCCGATATAGAAAATATCAAAGAAATCGGCAATGGGCTCAGGATTATAGGTGCAGGGACCGCCGCCGATAACGATGGGACAGTCCTCTCCACGTTCGGTGGCAAGCAACGGGATCCCCGCCAGATCCAGAACCTGCAGAATATTCGTATAACACATTTCGTACTGAATGGTGATTCCCAAAAAGTCGAAGTCTTTTATCGGATCCTGACTCTCCAGGGCAAACAGCGGAATGTTCTCCTTACGCATAATTTCATCCAGATCCACCCAGGGAGAATACACACGCTCACACCAGACATCATCCCAGGAATTGAGCATGCCATACAGGATCTGGATTCCCAGGTGGGACATACCGATCTCGTAGACATCCGGGAAGCACATACAGAAACGGACATCAATGCTGTCCCTGTCCTTCACTACGGCATTGACTTCGTTGCCGATGTAGCGGGCCGGTTTTTCGATCTTCATCAGAATATCATCATTTAACGCTAACTTTTCGTTCATATTTACCTCAGGTTATTGATTTTTACATATATTTTTTCATCTGCCGGACATCTCCGTCTGTGCAGGGGACATCGGAATAACGGGCTTTTTCATAGATTTCAGCCATTCCTTCCACATCCAGCGATTTTTCGGCATCTCTAGCAGTATAAAATGGCAGGCTCATCTTTGCAAGCCCGCTGGCATTTATTTTTTTCTGATACATCCGCCTTATCTTCTGGCCGGCATCTAAGAAAGCAAAAGAAAACCATTTCTGCTTCTGCTTTGCGGCAGTATTTTCCGGGGCAGCCTCCAGGTGTTCCCGCTTGTCCATGCTCTCCGGCTGTTCAGAAACAGTGCCGGGGAGGGAAAACTGCATTCTGTCCCTGAGAAATGTGATCAGCTTTCGAATTCCGCGGTACAGCAGAAATACGCAGACGATCAGAAGTGCGATCATGGCCACATATTCCAGAATGACCCATAAAATAAAAGGATCTTCCGCTTCCATGGGAGGCATATCGCCACCGCCTGCCTGCTGTTCCACCACTACCGCTTCTGTCCCGGAATCCATGGGGAGCAGTCCGAACAGGAAACGAAGAATCGCAGCCAGACCGTTTCGCAGTAACTGCAACAAGGGCTTTAACCAGGCAAACTGTGACACTGCCAGGAGCAGAAGCCCCGATAACAGCACGAAGGCTGCGGTGCTGTGGAGCCCGGAACGAAAGATCTCCTGAAACGGGATCTTGCCGGTACTCAGCCTGTTTACCGTAAGGAAATCCTCATAGGACTGCAAAAACAAAATGACAGCATACAATAAAAACACCAGGATCAGACTCATACGATAATAGAGATCCCAGACGTTGTTTCCCTGATAATGCTGCAGAAAAAGACACAAAAAGGCAATTCCGGCGGCTAACGGCAGAGGCAGCGGATCGGAAGCAAAGTCCTCCGTCCGAAAACGCAGCCAGAGGGAATAGATCACAAAGCCTGCACCTACCAACAGCCGGATACCACGGTTTACGCCGTTGGCTGCCGGAATGATATAAAAACATGCCAGTACCAGTCCGTGCAGAAGGAGCAATACCGACAGATGCTTACAGCGTTTTCTGGCGTAATACAGAAAAAACACCGGCAGCGCTCCGAGCATCCACAAAGCCAAGGACGGACGGCTCGCCGGAGCCAGCGCGGCCAACAACGTGGACGCAGTCAGCGCCAGGGGATAAAAACATAATTGATTCATTAGATCAGTCAAAATTTCTTTCACATTCAGACGCTTTCTTCCCGTAGGGAGATAAAAGTGATCAAAGACTTTAACGTTTCCCCGGGATCAGGAGGTGTACTTTCGGAATAAGGATAAAACCATTTCATATCCGGGTGTTTTTCCTGATATTGCAGAAGTAATGCTGCAAAGTCTTCATAGGCATTGGGTGATACAAAGCAGGTATAGAGCGCATTGGACGCATCGGACATACGGGCGGCAAACAGCTTGGAAAAAGACTGTACCGGTTTAGCCGTATCGATTCTTGCAAGCGTCTGCAGACAGACATTCCGCTGTCTGACTCCGCCGCCGGCTTCCAGAATACAGGGGTCTCCACTGATTGTGTCAATACCGTTGCAATACAGGGCAACCTGCATCCCCTGTTCCAGAAACAGCAATAACAGTGCCGTGGCAATCTGCAGGCAGGCTTCCACGCAGTCCTCTTTTTTCAGAATACCGGTGTCCTCTAAGTTCACAAAAATCCGAACGGATTTCTGGGAGGTATAATTTTTCTGGTTTACCTTCAGATCCCCGGTACGGGCCGTGGCTTTCCAGTTGATGCTTTTTAAGTCATCCTGTGGTTGGTAATCCCGAATGCCCCGGTATTCGAAAGGGTCTTCCAAAAGATGTCGTTTTGTCAGAACTTCTCCGTTTAACTGTTTTAAAGACCGTTTAAAATCCGGATGGGAAAAGGGCTTCGGGTACACATAGAGACTGCAGTGTTCGATGGGTGTCGTAGCCGTATACTGTGCTGTCAGGAACAGATCGGACGCGACAAGATCCGCCTCCTGTATGGTGTAATAACCTCTTCTTCCGCCGGTAAAGTGCAGCGCTCTGGTGACCTTCTCCAAACGTCCGATCTGGAAAATATCATTGCGGTAATAGCGATCCGTGGTCCGGGAGCCTTTGGTATCGGCAAACACCAGATGTCTGTCAGTCTGGAATTTGACCTTCAACATGGTAAGGGGCAGCCGTTTGCGATTCTCAATGATCTCCGACAGCTCGCTCTCCTGTCCTTCCCAGATGCCATCCTCCCGGAAAGAAAGGGAAACCTTCAGATCCCGCTGCCATATTTTGGCGTATACATATTTCTGCCCCAGATACAGAAGCAGGGCAAAGACAATGATTCCCAGCAGTTGTATCATGGCTCAAACCTTTCTGTGGGAACAGGAACGGTGGAAAGGATGTTTTCCATTCTGCCTGCTGCGGAGCCGGTATCGGAACCGAAGCTGCATACCAGTCTGTGGGCCAGCACCGGAACAGCCAGGGTACGAACGTCATCCGGGATCACATAGGAACGTCCCTGCAGATAAGCATAGGCCTTGACACAGCGTAAAAGCCCAAGGGTTCCTCTGGGACTGACGCCTGCCAGAATACCGTCTGCCCGTCTGGTGGCTTCTGCAATCTGTACCATATATTCCCGGATGCAGGGATGAACAAAAATCTTCGCAGCCTCTGCCCGGGCAGCCAGAAGTTCCTCCAGAGAGACCACGGCAGTCAGGCTTTTCAGGGGATCTTCCTCCATGTACAATTCCAGAATCCTCAGTTCCTCTTCTTTGGTGGGAAGGTTCATGGACAGTTTTATAAGGAAACGGTCTAACTGCGCTTCCGGCAGAGGAAATACGCCGGCACTTTCGATGGGATTCTCTGTGGCAATGACAAAGAAGGGTTCGCCCGGTGTATAAGAGACACCCTCGATGGTTACCTGACGCTCTTCCATACATTCCAACAGTCCTGCCTGGGTTCTGGGGGTGGCACGGTTCAATTCGTCTGCCAGTAAAATATTGGTAAATACCGGCCCCTTTCGCAGGGTGAATTCATTCTTCTGTCTGTCATAGACATTGATGCCGGTAATGTCACCGGGCAACAGATCCGGGGTAAACTGCACCCGGGAAAACTGGGCATTTAAAGATTTTGCCAGTGCCTTGGCCAGCTTCGTTTTGCCGGTGCCGGGGACATCCTCTAATAGTACATGTCCGTCAGCGATTAAGGCCGTCAGAAGAAGTTCTGTCACTTCCTCTTTTCCGACCAGGACTTTTTGAATATTGTTTTGTATTCTGGATGCTAATTCTTTTCCGTTTTGTTCAGCCATAATTGTTACCTTTTTGCTCATGAAGTTTACTCGCCCTATAAGCATTCCAAAATATTCTTACGAATACAAGTATTCGACGAATATTTACGAAATGCTTACATGGCTCTGAATAGTTATCATTATACCTTATAAACTTAAGTTCTGCCAGTACCAAAAGGCACATAAATATGAACTGCGAAGATTGCAGATACCAGAAAGGAATGTAAAAGAGCATGGAAAAACATGATCACAGACATAAGGAAGAACTCTTACAGCAGATGCGCAGACAGGCAGAAATACGGCCAGAGCAAAACGATTCGGAACCTGCCGCATCTTCCGATACCGGTACGTTCAAAATCCGCCTTGCTCTGGCCGGAGTATTATTATTGACGATCATATTGCTGGATCAAAAAGGCAAATGCTTTGCCGGGATCTCCATGGATCAGGTGCTGCACTATATCACTGACGAAGATTACGGCACTTATCTTAAGACCTGGGTGGAAACAGCGGTTAACGGTTCGCAAGCTCTGTAGTGATCTCTTCCCAGGTGACATCTTTTTCTGCCATCAGGACCATCATATGATACAGGAAATCACTGATCTCATATTTGACCTCATTGGGGTTGGGATTTTTGGCGGCAATCACAATCTCAGTTGCCTCCTCGCCCAGTTTCTTGAGAATCTTATCAATGCCCTTGTCGAACAGGTAATTGGTATAGGAACCCTCCTTGGGGTGGACCTTGCGGTCTTTGATCACATCGAAGACTTCCTCGAATACCTGTAAGGGATTGTTGCTTTCCTCATAATCCTTTTTCGTGATCTCGTTGAAGAAGCAGCTTCTGCTTCCGGTATGGCAGGCAGCGCCCACTTGAGATACCTTCGCAAGGATTGTATCCATATCACAGTCCGCCACCAGTTCCTTCACATACTGGTAATGACCGCTGGTCAGACCTTTCAGCCATAATTCCTGACGGCTTCTGCTGTAGTAGGTCATCTTGCCCAGCTTCAGGGTCTGCTCATAGGCTTCCTCATTCATATAAGCCATCATCAGAACTTCCTGTGTCCGGTAATCCTGTACGATAACGGGTACCATGCCGTCACTGTTCTTTTTGAAGTCTTCCCACTTGTAGGCAGCCTGGAAGGATTCAATGGGAATATCGTTCTCCCGGCACAGATCCTTCAGGGCTATGATCTCTTTCACATTGTCATTTATCGTATTGCCGGTGACACCACAGACATTCTCATAAGCAAAAATCTCCAGCAATTTATTCAATGCCACCTGATTGATCTGCACGAAAAACGGAAGGGAAAGAATGGCCTGAGTCTCCCGGATCTGATGAGGGTTCATCAGGATCATGGCAGAGATATATTTCTCAATCTTCTCCTTATGTAATTCCAGAACGGACGGGTCGTTGTATGAGATCAGAATCTTGTCCTTACCGAATTTCAGAGAGACCTCTTCGGTAATCTCAATATTACTCTCTTTCTCATAGTCGAGAACTGCTTTTTTACATCCGGCATAAAGTAATTTCTTAATGTCCTCCATACGCTTGACATTGCCGGCACCGATGACATCCACTTCCGCCCTGGTACAAATCTCCTTGATGATATCCAGTGCGGCATCATGCTCCGCGTCACCTTCGGACATATCGAAAACGATCAGCTCATCCGCATTGTGCTCACAGTAATAATCTGCCAGACGGACGGGATCCGTATCCACGATGGTGGTATCCGTAAGATTCCGCACCGCATGCTCATGATATAAATAAATACAGGGAACAAATTTCTTGATGATCATAGTAATCCTCACGTCTTTCTATACCTGCAAAGCCTATGCCGCAGGCACGTATTTTTTACAGACTTCCTTTGGTACTTAAAACATCCGTTACCTTCGGATTATAGGAAACGGCCTGATCCAGCGCCTTGGCAAATGCCTTGAACATGGCTTCGATCATATGGTGATTATTGCCCGGAGACAACATTTTGATATGTAAGTTCATTCCGGCACTGTAGGATACGGCATAGAAAAATTCCTTTACCAGCTCCGTATCCAGTTCACCTACCTTCGGTACAGTAAATTCACATTCAAAATTAAGATAAGGCCGGCCGCTTAAGTCAACGGCGCACAAAGCAAGTACCTCATCCATAGGCAGAATAAAATAGCCGTAACGATTGATGCCCTTCTTGTCTCCTACCGCTTTTTTGATAGCTTCACCGAAGACAATGCCGGTATCCTCCACCGTGTGGTGACCGTCCACCTGCAGATCGCCCTTCACCTTGCATTCCAGGTCAAAAAAGCCGTGCCTCGCAAAGCCGTCCAGCATATGGTCAAAAAATCCGATGCCGGTAGACAGATCCGCTTTTCCGGTGCCGTCCAGATTTAAGGTGATGGCAATATCGGTCTCTTTCGTTGTACGGGTCACAGTTGCAATTCGTTCCATAATATCCGATGACTCCCTTCCCAGAGGAAATGATTAATCTTCAAATCTAACTTTAATACTGTTTGCATGTGCGGTCAAGCCTTCACTCTTGGCGAAGGTCTCGATCTGGCTGTGCACCTTTTCCAGTGCCTGCCTGGAATAAGAGATAATACTGGTCTTCTTGATGAAGTCGTCCACGTTTACCGGGGAGAAGAACCGTGCGGTACCGTTGGTGGGCAGAATGTGGTTCGGACCTGCAAAATAATCACCCAAGGGTTCGGAAGCATACTCTCCCAGGAAAATCGCACCGGCATTGCGGATACGGGTCATGGTATCAAAAGGATTCTTTGTAATGATCTCCAGATGCTCGGAAGCAATGGCGTTGGCGGCATCAATAGCATCTTCCATGTTGTCGGCTAACAGAATGTAGCCGTAATTGTCCAGAGACTTCTGGATAATGGGAGCACGCTCCAGTACTTTTACGAAGCCGTCCACTTCCTCGGAGACTTTCTCCGCCAGTTCCTTCGAAGTGGTAATCAGAATGGCACTTGCCAGTTCGTCATGCTCTGCCTGAGACAGCAGATCTGCTGCAACGTATCTGGGGGTAGCGGTCTCATCTGCCAGTACCAGGATCTCGCTGGGGCCCGCAATGGAATCAATGCTGACATAGCCATAAACAGCTTTTTTGGCAAGAGCTACGAAAATGTTACCGGGACCGGTGATCTTGTCGACCTTAGGTACCGACTGGGTTCCGAAAGCCATGGCTGCGATAGCCTGGGCACCGCCGACCTTATAGATGGTATCCACACCTGCAATATCAGCGGCTACCAGAGTTCCGGGATTGACCTTACCGTCTTTTCCGGGAGGGGTGGTCATAATGATCTCATCCACACCGGCTACCTTGGCGGGGATCACATTCATCAGTACGCTGGAAGGGTAAGCGGCTTTACCGCCGGGGACATAGACACCGGCTCTTTCGATGGCGGTGATCTTCATGCCTAAGATCGTACCGTCGGGCTTGGCATCGAACCAGCTGTTACGAAGCTGCTTCTGGTGAAAAGCGCGGATGTTTTCCGCAGACTGTCTGATCACATCGATCAGATTCTCATCCATCTGTGCATAGGCTTCGGCGATCTCTTCCTTTGTGACACGGATATTCTCTGCGCTTAAAGCGAACTTATCAAACTGTAAGGTATAATCGAACAATGCCTTGTCACCCTCGGCACGGACTTTTTCGATGATCTGGTTTACAGTGCTCTCATACTGGGAATAATTGTTCGGACTTCTCTTTAAAAGGTCGTTCAAAATACTCTGCTTTGATTCTTTATCCAATGCTACGATTCTCATGACGGTACTCTCCTTTAAATACTTTTTATGACGCTGCTTATCGTCTCGGTCAGGCCTGTATTTTTAACTGCTCCCGGATCGCACCCACTAGCTTGCGGATACGGTCGGCTTCCATCTGCATACTCACCGGATTGACGATCATACGGGCGGACAGAGGACATACCTCTTCCAGAACCTCCAGCCCGTTTTCCCTTAAGGTGGAACCGGTCTCAACGATATCCACGATGACGTCAGACAGCTCTACCAGCGGCCCTAATTCTACAGAACCGTTTAATTTGATGATATCTACGGTCTGATGCTTTTTATTATAGAAATACTCTCGGGCGATATTGGGGTATTTGCTGGCTACCCGGATCCGCTCATGGTGTTTCAACAACTCTCTGGCGGAAGCAGGACCGCAGACACACATCCGGCATTTGCCGAAGCCAAGGTCCAGCACTTCGTAGACATTCCGGTTTTCTTCCAGAATGGTGTCCTTGCCGACCACGCCGATATCAGCAGCACCATACTCTACATAGGTGGGAACGTCGGGACCCTTTGCCAGGAAAAAGCGTAATTTGTATTCTTCATTGACGAAGATCAGCTTTCTGGTATCTTTATCCTTCATTTCTTCACAGGTAATGCCGATCTGTTCGAAAAGCTCCAGTGTCTTTTTGGCAAGTCTGCCCTTTCCCAGAGCAAACGTAAGATATCTTTCTTCACTCATTACTGATCTGCCTCCTCGTTCTCTGTGATCTCGGGGGAAAGCACGGTGGGAATCCCTTCTTTCCTCAGGGTTATGACTTCGGAAAGCTTCGCCAGATAATCTGCCTCATCTCCTGCCCGGTAATACACGGTTTTGCCGGAAGCGGGAATATCGATATTCACTTTCTGGCGGGATAATGCTTCCAACAGGTCGTCAATGACGATGACGAAACCGATAGCTGCGGCATTCTTGCCGAATTTCCGAAGCAGATTGTCGTAACGGCCGCCCTTTACCACGGCATCACCGATACCGTAGGTGTAAGCCTTGAAGACAACGCCGGTATAATACTGATATTTGCTGAGCATTCCGAGATCAAAGGAAATGTATTCCGCCACACCGTACTGCTCTAAGCGCTCTTTTAACTTTTCCAGTCTTGCAATCGCCTGTAAGGATCTTTCATTTTTAACCAGTGCTTTGGCAGCCTCCAGAGACTCTATATTTTCGAACATATCCGCCAGCTTTAACAGAATGCTGTGATAAGGCTCGGGGATCTGCTTCTGCTCCAGTAATTCCTGGGCAGCGAAAAAGTTCTTGCCGGAGATACAGGAACGAAGTTCCTTTTCCGTATCCTCATCCAGACCGGCTTCCTCACAGAGGCCGCGGAAATAATCCACCTCGCCGATAGTCACCTGGAATCTGGTCAGTCCTGCGCTTTTCAGAGCTTCGATCACCATACTGATTACTTCGGCATCCGCCTCTACGGAAGGATCTCCGATGAGTTCTGCACCCATCTGGGTCACCTCTTTTAATTTACCCTGCAGATTGGAAGTGTTTGTAAACGTATTGCCGTTGTAACTGAAACGAAGCGGCACCTTTTCCTCCATAAAATACTTCGCTGCACAGCGGGCGATGGACGGCGTAAAGTCTGGCCGCAGCACCAGCGTATTACCCTCTTTATCAAAGAACTTATACAGCTCCTTACTGGGAGTGGTTCCGATCTCCTTGGAGAAAACATCGAAAAACTCAATGGAAGGGGTCTGGATATCTTCGTAACCGAAACAATGGATCGCCTGCTGCAGTTTCTGTTCTATAGCCAGCTTCTTTGCATATTCTTTGCCGTAAATGTCCCGGACGCCCTCCGGCGTATGTAAAAGTCTGTTGTTCATAAGTGTTCCTCAATTCATATACTTTAATATATTAACGTGCTACCATATTATCATAGTAGCATGTGAAACTATTTGTAGTATACTAGGAGACCTCTCCGCTGTCAAGAAATTATTATTTATTATTCCTCCCGGTCTTCCAGATCCTTTTTCAGAATATCCAGATAGGGAACCAGGATTCCCTGATGCTTCGGGATAATATATTCCGGGTTCAGTTCCTCGAAACGGAAGCTTTTCCGGCCGCCCTCCTGTGCCCTGTCCCAGAAAAAGCGGAGCATTTCATAGGGAAGGTAATATAACAGATCCTTATGGCTGTAAAATATCAGGAAAAAGGCGATACCCCCCTGTTTCTCGAACTGATGCATGAACTCCACCTGATGGGGATGGATATTTTGCAGTGAAAAGGTGTCCACCGCACATTCCTTGGCATCAAAGCAGACCGGAATGCCCTGTACGACACCGATATAGTCTACGGTACTCTTCTGTTCGAAAAAGGCCAGGGTGATCTGGCGGTTTTCCTTATCCATTTTGACCGGGGTAATGGGGGTGGGGATCTTCTGAATCAGGGCCAGACCGGCCTCGGCATATTTTTCATTGGTGCGGTTGACCATATCCTCCAGAGTAGATCCACGAAGCCCTCTGGTATTCCATGTTGCCATTGTTCTTAGTTTTCCTTTCTAGCAGGCGGAATCCGGTGTCAGATTCAGAGCCTGTAAGATCTCTGCAAATTTATGGGGAAGCGGTGCGTCAAAAGTCTGACCGCTCACCTTTGCAAGAGGTCCTTCCGCTTCTTCCGGGAAACACACTCTTCCGGCATGCAGAAGCTGGTGGTGCAGAGAGTATTCCGATTGCATCCTGCGATTTAATTTGCTGTCTCCGTACTTGGTGTCACCAAGTAACGGATGTCCGGTGCTGGCCAGATGGGCGCGGATCTGGTGGGTTTTGCCAGTGACCAGTTCTACGGTCAGCAGGGTATATTCCCCAGCCACCGCACTGGGAGTGTAGATTGTTTTTATAAAGGAAGCATCTTCCGGAGCCTCCGCCATATCTGGAAATACCTGTACCGTATTGGTGCGTTCGTCCTTGTACAGATAGCCTTCCAGGGCGCTTTCCTGTAAAATCTTGCCCTTACAGACGGTCTGATAATATTTCCTTACGGAACGATCCTTGATGATCCGGCTGAGTGCCTGGGAACCGGCCAGCGTCTTTCCGCACAATACGATACCGCTGGTATTGCGGTCGAGGCGGTTGCAGACCGATGGATGGAAGGTGGCAAGATCGGTTTCTTTTATGGCATCGGCAGCCAGCAGGTGGCCAATCAGCCATTCGTTCAGGGAAAGATCTTCCGGTTTGGCTTTCTGGGTCAGAACTCCGGCAGGTTTATTCAGCAACAGGATATTTTCATCCTCATAAAGAACGCTGATATCCTTTAAGAAACGGTAAGCCTTACGGTAATCGGAAGTATCTTCCGCTGCCCCGGCACCGGACAGAGAGGCATAAGTTTCCTCAGAGAAAAAACATTTTACCTCGTCTCCCTGGGCAAGGATTTCTTTACCTTCAGCCTTTTTCCCGTTCAACGTAATATTTTTCTTGCGAAGCATCTTATATAAAAATCCGGTGCCTGCATTAGGTAACGCTTTTTTTAAAAATTTGTCCAGACGTTGTCCCGCCTGATTTTTGCCAATGGTAAGCAACTGCATAGGACACCCTCCTTTTGAGAAGTAAGTTATAGAGATACGCTCTTTAAGGTCTGGCAGATCCCGGCAGACAGTTCCGGCTGTGAGGAAAGCTCCTTTAACTGATCACATCTTGTCAGATACTTGTCCAGATCGTTAAATATTTTCACAGAGACTTCTCTGTAATTGTCTTTTTTCAGAATGTCCTGAATGTGCTTGTAAAAAGCCTGTTCCGCAAATTTCGGATCCGTGGTGTAGCCACAGACCGTATTACCGCAGACTGTCAGATGATAGATAACATAATTCTTCTCATAGGAAGTAAATACCATATCGTAGAGAGTGGTAAGGCCTTCTGTATGTGCCGCGATTTTTGCAGCTACCTGCTCGTCACAGCCCCGATAGCGCAGGAACATGAACATTTCTACCAGACTCTTGCAGGCCGGAAGACATCCCAGTACCGCCACGATGGTCAGGAGATTCTCACGGCTTCCGGTGCTGACCCATCCGGCGATAAACAAAGACAGAGAGATGGCAAAATAAAGCACGGTTCTTAAAATCTCATAAATTTTCTGTGTGCGGAGATACCCGCGGGTTCCTCTATAGGCATCAGTGGTAAACATTCTTTTGAATTGCATGAAAAATAACTCCTTTATTTATGATTTCTTTCCAGAGCCAGACAAGACTTCGATCTCTTCTTCCGTCAATGCCCGATATTCCCCTCTTTGCAGGGAAAGATCCAGGGACAGGGGGCCGAAGCTTACCCGCTCCAGTGTAAGTACCTGATTATCAACCGCCTGCAACATCCGTTTTACCTGATGAAACCGGCCTTCATGAATGGTCAATAACAGATCACCGTTTTCTGTGAGTCTGGCTTTGGACGGGGCTGTCGGTTTCTCATCACCGATGTCAAGCCCGTTTTCCAACCGGTGGATATCTTCTGCGGAAAGCGGCTTTTCCGGCTTTACCAGATAGGTCTTATCCACATGTTTTTTCGGTGACAACAGATCATGGGCCAGAGCACCGTCATTGGTCAGGAGCAGCAATCCCGTGGTATCCTTGTCCAGCCGCCCTACCGGGAACAGATCCTTTTGTTCCGGGACAGTAAGGAGACTTACCACGGTTGGGGCTGTATTATCGTTGGTGGCAGAGACAACCCCCTCCGGCTTATTTAACATATAATAGACATATTTCCTATAATGGATCGTCTGTCCCTGACAGACCACCGTATCGGTCTCGTTATTGACTTTTGTCTCCGGCTTTTTGATTATCTGGTCGTTTACTGTCACCTGACCTTTTTTGATGTACTCTTTCACCTGACTTCGAGTGCCAATATTGTTATCGCATAAAAATTTATCCAACCGCATGGGCTTTGATCTCTTTCTTAGACTTAATTTTTCTTCATCGGCATATAGTATACAAACCTTTCAAGGCAGACAGCCATGAAAAAAATATTCGGAATCTGTTTCTTTGTTCTAATGACCGGCTGTATTCTGACTCATTCTTCCCTGAGCCTTGCCTATGCTGCCCTGGGATTAAGTCTTTGGTACGAAAAAATGGTGCCGGTGCTTCTGCCGTTTATGATCCTGTCCGGCACTTTGATCCGTATGGGCATGACGGACAGCCTGATCCGTCCGGTAAGACCTTTGTTCGGAAGAATCTTTCGCCTGCCAGGACCGGGAATCTATGTGATCCTGGTGGGCTTTTTGTGCGGATTTCCCATGGGTGCCCGGACGATTGCGGATTTACGGAACCGACAGGAACTTTCTTCGGAGGAAGGACAATATCTACTGGCCTTCTGCAACAATCTGGGACCGGTATATTTTCTGGGTTTTGTACTGCCACTACTGCATAGGAAGCTGGTGCTCCCCTATGTATTTGGTATGTATGGCATTCCATTGCTATATGGTATTTCTCTGCGTTATAGCGTATACAGAAATCGGATTTCGGAGAAAACAGACCACTCTTTTGGAAGAGACAATGCTGCAAAGTTTTTGGAACCGACCGGTCCGGCTCCCCTTCCTGCCATATCTCTGCCGGATGCCCTGGATGATGCCATTACCGCTGCCGGAAGAAGCATCTTACAGCTGGGAGGCTACATGATCTTTTTCAATCTGCTGAACCTTCTGCCAAGGCTTTTACTTCCCGACAGTTTCCGGTATGCACCGCTTTTGGAGATCAGTGGGGGCCTGAAGCTGCTGGGAGACAGATTCCCTTTGTATACGTTATTGCTTTTGCCCTTTGGCGGCTTAAGCTGTATCGCCCAGACCGGAAGCTGTATCCGCAATACCGGGCTTTCTCTCAAGTCCTACATCCTTCATAAAATGGTACTGACAGTGCTTACTGCAGCTTATTATCTGGGATGGTTTCTGTTGTCTCCGGATACTTTTCTGCTTTGATTTTTCCGTCTTCGTTTTCTGTGTCTGCCCTGTTGGATCTGGTATAACAAAAAGACCAGCAACAACAGCACTACCAGAATCCCACAGATCACCAGAAAAACACCGAAATTCACTTCCGGACTTTTTTCGGAAGGCACCGGAGTATTTCCGGCGGCATCGGCCATGGTGATCACGGAACTGCCAGCTTCTGTGATCTGTTCCTCTGCAGCCCGGGAAGCTTCCGCTGCCTCCTGTGCCGCAAGACTTTCCTGTAATGCCTCTTCGGCAGCTTTTTCCTGATCAATAAAAGGCTGTGCAAAGTTGACAGGATCACTCTCTGTGAACAGATCCGCCTGATTGTAACCGCGGACGGTGATCACCGGCTGTTCCCCCTTTGTGAAGGTCACGGAAAATGTGAAGGTATCGGGATAGGTCCCGGCCATAATATCCAGTCCCGGCCATGGAAGCAGTTCGGAATAAGTCCTGCCTCCATCGGTACTGTAATCGTAATACATCATGGGGCAGTCATAGTCGGCTGCCGTCACTTCCAGAGAGACTTCTCCGGTCTCATAGTCTGCATTCTGCAAAGTCAGCTGGCAGATATCCGGTTCGGTCTTGTCCCGCACAGTGGCAGGCAGAATGGATTGCAGCGAGACTTCCGGAAGAGCGTCTGCCTCTCCACTGTAGTCCACACCAAGACTTGCACTGGATAATCCGAAATATTTTGCAACAGACAAAGCATCCTCCCTGCCGAATTTCTTCCAGTCCTCTTCTGTCTGGCAGTAAGGAGTGTCTCTGCTCTCATCCACATGACAATGCTCGATGATGGCGGAGGGAATGGATCTGGAGGTACTTTCTCTTATAATTCCGTAATAGTCATCACCGTTATCTTTCAGTTTCGTCTTGACTCCCCGTAGAAACAGTCCCATGTCCTGCATCTGCTGCATCTGTTCCCAGCCGAACTGATAACCGTAAGCGTTGTAAGGCTGTACGGAAGAGATCCAGACTTCGGATCCGAACAGATCATGATCCATGGAAGCGTTGTAATGAATACTGAACAGGAAATCCGCATTCCGGTCTGCAGCAAATTGTGCCCGGTCTGCCAGAGACATGGTCACATCATCCGTATGAGTCAGATAGACATCCACATTATCGTATTTTGTCAGTTCCTCGTACATGGCCAGCGCAGTCACCATGGTCATTTTTTTCTCCTGTGCAGGGCCTTCCAGCGTTCCCTCGTTATCACCGCCGTGTCCGGGATCAATGACAATGACGACCCTTTCTCCGGTCTCCTGCGCTCTGGGAGCCGCCTGTGCAGGCAGGGAATTTCCATAAAAACAGGCTGCCGCAAGACTGACCGCACAGATCATTGTCCTGACTAACAGCCCTTTTTGCTTTTTCCATACTTTCATTTATCGTATTCCTTTATTTTTAAAAAACCAGCTTTCAGCAGAAAACTGGTTTTTCGTACTCGTTGTTTGGACATGCTTTACATAACGTCCAGATTGTCTTCGGCATCCGCAGCAGTATCTACGTCATCAAGATCCTCATCTACGGGGTGCAGCTCACTGCGGTTGGACTGGATAATGTCACGATACTGGTTCAGATTGCCGATCAGAGCATCGTAATTGGCGCTGGCCTGCTGTGTGGAGGAAGAAATAATATTCTCCAGATGTGCCAGCATATCATCCATGTACTGCATGGCAGCGGATTTGACATTGTTGGCCTCAATAGTGGCATTGTCCAGAATCTCCTGGGCCTGCTTACTGGCCATGGTAACGACCTCGTTGGCCTGGGCGTAAGCCTGCTGCATGATCTCATGCTCATTGATCAGCTCGTTGGTATGCACGGTAGCCTCGTTGATCAATGCTTCTGCCTTGGCTTTGGCATCGTTTAGGATGGCTTCCTTGTTGCTGATGATCTTCTGGTAGCGCTTGATCTCATCCGGGGTCTTCATACGCAGTTCCCGCAGTAACTCATCAATCTCATCCTTATTCACGATGATTTCGGTACTGGACATGAACTTCGGCTTGCAACCCTCGATGTATTCTTCTATTTCATCAATTAACTGTTCGATTCTGCTGCTCATGAAACTCTCCTTATTTACACATCACTATGCTCTGAAAGCTTTTTCTCGCGATATTTGTCGTAGATCAGTTTCGCCACAAAATCCGGAACACAAGGGGTGATATCTCCATCAAAACTTGCAATCTGCTTGATGGCGGAAGAACTGAGGTAGGCATATTCCAGACTGGTGGTCAAAAATACCGTATCAATTTTGCCATGGGACAACATCCGGTTGGTCTGTGCCATCTGCAGTTCATATTCAAAATCCGTAATGGCGCGTAAGCCCCTTACGATAACATGCAGATCTTTTTCCCTGGCATAATCCACTAAAAGCCCACTGAAACTGTCAATCTGCACATTAGGCAGATCTTTTGTGGCTTCTTCTAGTATCTTAACACGTTCCTCTACAGAAAACAACGGTGTCTTTTCTTTATTGTTCAAAATGCTGACGATCAGAACATCAAATATTTCGGATGCCCGCCTTATGATATCCATATGTCCGTTGGTGACGGGATCAAAGCTTCCGGTGTAAACAGCTCTTTTCATAAAAATCATGCCTTTCAGCGTTACTTCTTGCGAAGGAACACATGCTTGTTGGTTTTGTATTTTTTCTCACGGATCACTTCAAACCCTAAGTCTTCCGCATAGGAGAAATCGGTATGCAGAGAGGCCTCTACCAGGATCAGAGTCTCTTCGGAGACATATTTGGCATAGCGCAGCTGCTCTAAGACTCTGCGCTCCTGCTCCTGATCGTAAGGTGGATCCATGAAGATCACATCTACGTGCTTTTCATAGATGCCCGTCAGTCCTGCGCAGGCATCCTGTTTTAATACTATAGCACGGTCTTTCATTTTCGTAAATGCCAGATTGTCCTCGATACATGCCAGGGCTTTCGGCGCATTTTCAATAAAATAGGCTTTTCTGGCACCGCGGCTTAATGCTTCGATGCCGATGCCGCCGCTGCCACTGAAAATATCCACGAACACACAGTCCGGAATATAGGTCTGCAGCATATTAAAAAGGGTTTCCTTGATCCGGTCGGTGGTGGGTCTGGTATCCATTCCTTCCGGAGTCTTAAGGGGCAGACTTCTTGCAGTTCCCGCAATGACTCTCATATGATTACTCTCCGTTTTCTCTATAAATGTTGTATGAATGATTCTGTTTAAAAAGTTACACTCTCACTTTGGTGCCCTTGCTGTCACGTTTGCCGAGTTTCAGATTATTCAGGATGAGCTCCTTGCCCTTATATTCAATGGTGGTCTCTACGGCATTCTTCGTATAATATACATTTTCCACCTGATCACCGTCGCCCAGTTTCATGCCGCGGACGCCGATGGCTCCTTTTTTCTTCTCGGGAATCTCATCGATGGAGAAGCGCAGGAAAAATCCTCCCCTGGTCTGCAATACGATGTTCCGCTGGTCAGTCAGGGCAGCAACGTTTACAACGCAGTCACCCTCCGCCAGCTTCGTAGCGGCAACGGTACGTTTGGTCACATCGAATTCCCCGCCGTCTACCACTTTTAACATGGACTGGGCGGTGGCGAAGATTACCCGGCACAGATTCAGTTCCTTCTGACTGGTGATATAGATGATCTCTTCGGTCTTCTGGCTGAAGTTACTCACGTTGTCAATGGGCATGCCTTTGTCACGGAACTTGCCGTAAGGCAGGTCCAGCACCTTGATAGTGTGCATCTGTCCGGTGTTGGTGAACAGGCAGATCCTTCCGGTATTTTTACAGGTGAAGACGTATTTATTTTCTGCATCTGCAGCTTCTTTATTCCGCTCGTAGGTGGAGACATCCACAGTCTTGGCATAGCCGAATCGATCCATGAGAAATACCACATCCATCTCTTCCAGTTCTTTTTCCTTGTAGACCGCTTCCTGTCCGTTCTCGATGACAGTTTTGCGGGGATGGCTGTATTCCTTCTTGAATCCGTCCAGTTCATTCATGATGACCTGGGCCATGGAATCTCTGCGGTCCAGAATATCCTCATAGCGATAGATGTTTGCCATGGTCTCTTCGTGTTCGTTGATCAGTGCTTCCAGTTCCAGACCGATCAACTTATACAGACGCATCTCTAAGATGGCATTGGCCTGTTTCTCGGTGAACATCAGCTGGGCTGCCATGATCCTGGATTCCTTGGACTTGAACTTGATGCCGTCGACCTTGCCCTCTACGAGACAGGCTTTTGCCATGGCACGATCCTTGGATCCGCGTAAAATTTCAATGACCAGATCGATCACATTACAGGCCTTGATCAGACCTTCCTGAATCTCCTTGCGCTCCTGCTCTTTAGCCAATAGATTGGTATATTTTCTGGTAGCCACTTCAAACTGGAAGTCAACATTGGCCTTGATGATCTGCCTTAAGCCCATAGTCTCTGGTCTGCCGTTTGCGATAGCCAGCATATTGACACCGAAGGTATCCTCCAGACGAGTCTTTTTATAGAGCATATTTACAAAGTTCTCGGGATCGGCATCCTTACGAAGTTCGATGACGATACGGATGCCTTCCTTGGAAGATTGGTTGGAAATATCCACAATATCCTGTGTCTTCTTCGTCTCGGAAAGAGCGGCCACGTCGGATAAAAACTTCGCAATATTGGCACCGATCATGGTATAGGGAATCTCGGTGATCACTACATTGGTCTTTCCAGATTTTCCCTTCTGGAGTTCCACTTTGCCCCGCAGCTTGATCTTGCCGGTTCCGGTCTCATAGATGTCTTCCAGTTCATCCTTATTGATAACGATGCCGCCGGTGGGAAAATCCGGCCCCTTCAGGTAACGCATCAGTTCTTTTGTTGTGATCTCATTATTGAGCATATAAGCCTTTACGGCGTCAATGACTTCCCCGAGATTATGAGGGGGAATGCTGGTGGCCATGCCTACGGCGATACCTTCGGAACCATTAACCAACAGGTTCGGAATCTTTACCGGCAGTACGGACGGCTCTTTTTCCGTTTCATCGAAGTTCGGAACAAAGTCTACCACATCCTTGTCCAGATCTGCCAGGAAAGCTTCCTGGGTCACTTTCTGCAGTCTTGCCTCGGTATAACGCATGGCTGCGGCACCATCTCCTTCAATGTTGCCGAAGTTACCATGGCCGTCGATCAGGGGCATGCCCTTTTTGAAATCCTGGCTCATGACTACCAGTGCCTCATAGATGGAACTGTCGCCGTGGGGGTGATATTTACCCATGGTATCACCTACGATACGGGCACTTTTACGGTAGGGGCGGTCGTAACGGATCCCCAGTTCATGCATATCGTAGAGAGTTCTTCTCTGTACCGGTTTCAGGCCGTCTCTGACATCCGGCAGGGCTCTGGCAATGATAACGCTCATGGCATAGTCGATGAACGATTTCTGCATCTCCTCGGAGTATTCTGTTTTTATGATTCTGCTGTCGTCCATTTCTAATCTCCGTTCTTCTGATATCTGATATTAAATATCAAGCGCCGCATCCGTAGCGTGATCGTAAATAAAGGCTTTTCTGGGCGGCACATCCGTACCCATGAGAAGCTCGGTCATCTCGGAAGCCATGCGGGCATCCTCGATCTCTACTAATTTCAACAATCTGCGTTCCGGATCCAGTGTGGTCTCCCACAGCTGTTCGGCATCCATCTCACCCAGACCTTTGTATCGCTGTAAGGTAAAGGGACCCTTGTGGGTCTTGCGGTATTTTTCCAGTGCCTTATCATCATACAGATATTTTTCTTCTCCCTTGGAGGGCATGGCCTTATATAAGGGAGGCATTGCTATGTATACGTGGCCTTCGAAGATCAGATCCGGCATGAAACGATAGAATAAGGTCAGCAGCAACGTGGAAATATGTGCGCCATCCACATCGGCATCCGCCATGATAATGATCTTGTCATAGCGCAGCTTACTAATATCGAAATCGTTGCCGTAGCCCTCGGAAAATCCGCAGCCGAAAGCGTTGATCATGGTCTTGATTTCGGCGTTGGCCAGTACTTTGTCAATGCTGGCTTTCTCTACGTTCAGGATCTTACCGCGGATCGGAAGGATGGCCTGATACATACGGTTTCTGGCAGTCTTGGCACTGCCGCCCGCAGAGTCACCCTCTACGATGAAGATCTCACACTTGGAGGGATCTCTGGACTCGCAGTTTGCAAGTTTTCCGTTGGAATCAAAGGAGAACTTCTGCTTGGTCAGCATATTGGTCTTGGCTTTTTCCTCTGTCTTACGGATCTTGGCTGCCTTTTCCGCACAGCCGATAATGCTCTTCAAAGTCTCCAGATTGCGGTCGAAGAACCGGACGATCTCTTCGCCGGTCACCTTGGCCACGGCCTTGGCGGCATCCTGGTTGTCCAGTTTCGTCTTGGTCTGGCCTTCGAAACGGGGATCCGGGTGCTTGATGGATACCACTGCCGTCATTCCGTTCCGGACATCGGCACCGGTAAAGTTTGCATCCTTTTCCTTTAAAATGTTCAGCTCTCTGGCATAGGTATTGATCACATTGGTGAACTGGGTCTTAAAGCCAGTAAGGTGGGTACCGCCTTCAGAGTTGTAAATGTTATTACAGAAGCCCAGTACATTCTCGTGGAATTCATTCACATACTGGAAGGCCACTTCCACAGAGATTCCCTCGCTCTCGCCGGAAAAGAAAATGACATCATGTACGGTCTCCTTGGAATGGTTCATATCCTTTATAAAGCCAATGATACCTTCCGGCTCATGATAGGTGACCTTCTCCGGCTCTTCTTTTCTTTTATCTTCAAAAATGATCGTAAGCTTCGGGTTCAGGTAAGCGGTCTCATGAAGACGGCTCTTAACATCATCTTCCTTGAAACGGGTCTTGTCGAAGATGGTATCATCCGGCAGGAAATTGATGGTCGTACCGGTCTCTCTGGTCTTGCCCACTACGGGAAGCAGACCGTCCACCAGATCCATCACGGGGATACCTCTTTCATAACGGTCCTCATAGATGAAGCCACCACTCTTGACTCTTACAGTCAACTTTGTGGAAAGAGCATTTACCACAGAGGAACCTACGCCGTGCAGACCACCGCTGGTCTTGTAGGCGGAATTATCGAATTTACCGCCGGCATGAAGAGTCGTGAATACCAGGCGCTCCGCACTGATTCCTTTTTCGTGCATTCCCACGGGAATACCACGTCCGTTATCTTCCACGGTTGCGGAGCCGTCGGCTTCCAGTGTCACCTTTATCGTATCACAATATCCGGCCAGATGCTCGTCCACAGAGTTATCAACGATCTCGTAGATCAGATGATTCAGTCCCTTGGTGGAGACGCTGCCGATATACATTCCGGGTCTTTTTCTTACCGCTTCCAGACCTTCCAGAACGGTAATACTTGACGCATCATAATTATTGTCTTTTGCCATGAAATGGAACTCCTTATCAACACATTATTGTCTTAAGTATACCATAGATTTTGTGTTTGGAAAAGAAAAAAATACAAGGGATAGCATAGCACCCTGCCAGAAATAAAAAACCACCAGTTCCCTGATTCTGAACTGGTGGTATAGGAGTCTGTTAAGAAATCCCCTTGAATTTATAATTCTTATGATTTTGCGACTGTAGTGCTCCAAAGGACAGCAGGCGGTTATCACGGAATATCAGTTTTCCCTGCTCTCCTTCTTTCAACATTGAAAAAACAGCATCGTCTGCTTCCAAAGTGACGCATTTTTCCGGATGCTCCATGTCCTGAAAAGTAATCTGATGTACCGCTTCTGTCTCTACCAGCCCAGTGGTCACATTTGTGTTCTGGAGGTAAACAGCCTGGGAGGTATCGGCATTTGTATTTTTCGAAAGCACGACCGCTTTTTCCATGGTCTGTGTGCGAAAAGCGCCCTTGCTGCGACGCCGCAGGCATAAATAACAGATCCAGAGAACGACCGCTATCAAAAACAGGACAGTTAAAATGTTTTCCAATAAGCTGAACTGCATTGGATTTATCATATGGCACCTCCAGAAAATATTATTATACCGTGATTTTCTTACAGCATGCCAGTGCCAGGGCACCGGGGCCGATGTGGCAGGCAACACTTAAGGACAGTGGATCGATATGGATATCATAGCCGGGGAATTCCGCCTCTACCTCGGTGCGAAACTGTTCTGCTGCAGCTCGGTCGTGGGTATAGGCAATCTGCAGCCAGATATGCTTGTCCTCCGTCATGCCGCCAAAACGCTCGTTGATGTCCTTTTTAATAGCATTGATCATCATGGTTTTGCCCTGTGAGGTGGTTCTTGCCTTTGCAAAGGCATCCAGCTTTTCACCCTGAATGGTCAGCACCGGTTTCAGGCGAAGCATGGTACCGATGGCTGCGGCCGCCGGAGTGATCCGTCCGCCTTTTTTCAGATAATACAAGGTGTCCAGCATAATATAGATACTGCTGTTGAATTTATCATTTTCCAGGAATTCTTTGATCTGGGCCGCGTCTTTACCGGCTGCCGCAAGCTGCAGGGCATCCAGTGCAGACTGACGCTGGGTTACGGAGATTCTCTGGTTATTCACGACCTGAACTCTGCCATCATAATCTGCCGCAAAGGCCATGGCACTCTGACAGGAACCGGACAGACCGCTGCTCATGGGAATGTGTACAATCTCGTCATATTCCTGCAAAAGCTTGTCCCACAGACTGGTGACACTGTCAGGAGACGGCTGGCTGGTGGCAATATTGGCACCGGATTTCAGCTTTTCATAGAACTGCTCCTGTGTCAGGTCAATATCTTCATAATAAGTGACTTCATCAATCATAAAAGGCATGGGAAGTACATAAATTCCAATTTTTTTCCCCTCCGCCTGCGTAATACCGCTGTTACTGTCTGTTACAATTGCTATTTTTGCCATTTGGTATCTAAACCTTCCCTTTGCATTATTTTGCAAAAATTACCCGATTCGCAGTTTGAAACTTTGAACCTAAAAGTAATTTTACTGTCAGATGGTCCGAAAGTCAACCATATTTGCCGAGCGATGTTCCTCAAAATATTGCCGCAACTGCAGCGTGTCTTCGCTGCTCAGTTCCGGATCAGAGCATAACAGCGTATCTACGGCTTCAGAAGCCTCCTTTAACAGTGATGCATCCGTATAGATATCTCCCAGTACAAAAGAAAATTCACCGCTCTGCCGGATTCCGAAGATATCACCGGGGCCTCGTAACTTCAGATCCTCGGAAGCAATATGGAAACCGTCGTTGGAATGGTTCAGGATCTGCAGACGTTCCATGGTCTCTTTGGCCTCGGAAGTACTGATGAAAATACAATAGCTCTGGAATTCTCCACGTCCTACACGTCCCCGCAGCTGGTGCAGCTGTGCCAGACCGAAGCGCTCTGCGTTCTCCACCATCATTACCGTGGCATTGGGAACATTGATGCCGACTTCAATGACTGTGGTAGAGACTAAGACATCGATCTTCTTATCAGCAAATTCTTCCATGATACGGTTTTTGTCTGCTGGGCGCATTTTTCCATGGAGGTAAGCTACTTGAACGGAAGGTGGCAGAGCTGCCCGGAGTTTCTCCGTATAATCTACTACATTCTCTAGGTCTTCCGCTTCCCCTTCCTCCACCATGGGACAGATGACATAAGCCTGTCTTCCCGAGGCCACTTCTTTTGCAATAAATTCATAGGCCTTGGGACGATAGGAAGTTCCTACGACGCAGTTCTTGATCGGCAGACGATTTGCAGGAAGCTCATCCACGACAGAAACTTTCAGATCACCGTATAAAATGATGGCCAGCGTCCGGGGAATGGGGGTGGCACTCATGACCAGTACATGGGGTTCTTTTCCTTTGGCGGCCAGTGTCTCCCGCTGTCTTACTCCGAAACGGTGCTGCTCATCCGTTACCACCAGTGCTAGGGAAGAATATTCCACCTTTTCCTGGATCAGGGCATGGGTTCCAATGATCAGATTAGCTTCTCCGGAAGCAATTTTCGCATAAGCCTCCCGCTTCTCCTTCGCCGTCATAGAGCCTGTCAGAAGCACCGGACGAAAAGCAATGCCATATTTTTCTACATAGCCCGAAATGGTCTCAAAATGCTGTACAGCCAATACCTCCGTAGGGGCCATCATTGCTCCCTGATAACCATTAGCCGCACACATGAGAAGTGCCAGCACTGCCAGGATCGTCTTACCGGAGCCTACATCACCCTGGATCAGCCGGTTCATGGCATAAGGACTTCCCATATCCTCTCTGAGTTCTCCCCAGACCTTTTTCTGGGCTTTTGTCAGAGGAAACGGCAGCTGCTCCAGAAATCTTACGGTATCCGCAGTCTCATACATGGGAAAATGATTCTCCGTCTTCGCCGCCAGATCTTTATTTTTCCGAAGAACCAGTAAAAAAGAAAAGAATTCTTCGAATACGATACGATTCCTTGCTGCCAGCAGTTCCTCCCGGTTTTCCGGGAAGTGCAGTGAATTGACAGCTTCCCTGTGGGAAAGCATGGGTATTTTTTGCAATACGGACTGCGGCAGATATTCTTTTTCCGGGGGATAATATTCCAGTGCCTGGGCTACGGACTTCTGCACCGTCTGGTTGGTCAGTCCTTTGGTCAGGGCATATCTGGGCAGAAGCCGACCTGATTTTTTCTGATATTCCTCCCAGGTAAACATTCTGGGCTGTTCCATGATCTTATGAGTGCCCCTCTGCTGTACCAGACCACGGAACAGATAGAATCCGCCGGGTTTTAACACCTTTTTTAAAAATGGCATATTGAAAAAAGTTAGCTGAATGGAATCTCCGTTGTCATCCGTCAGCACAGCGTTCAGGATCGACAGATTCCGGACCTTCTTCACATTGGGAATGGCCGTGATCCGCCCATAGATGGCCTGCACACTGCCGGCAGACACCTCCCGGATGGATACCGGAGCATCATAAGTCTCGTAATCCCTAGGATAATGTCCGATCAGATCCTCCACGGTAAAAACATTGATCCTACCAAACAGAGCCGCCGTCTTCTCTCCCACACCTTTTATTCTGTTCACAGGTATTGCATCACTCATCCCAGTCCCTCTTTTCTATTTAAATGGAAAGTTAGTTAAATACATTGGCAAAATCCACGAACTCCCGGAGCATG
>ENA-ORMN01000631-ORMN01000631.1-human-gut-metagenome-genome-assembly--contig:-NODE-631-length-40196-cov-5.064946_pt1 | contig 40196 bp, 32 predicted proteins | sample MGYA00242102_ERZ508993 | MGnify/ENA primary metagenome ERZ508993 (study PRJEB26280, sample SAMEA2338770) | human gut metagenome | biome: human gut; feature: human-associated habitat; material: faeces...
GTCTTTTGAAAGGGGTCCGGGGGAAACTTTTCTCCAGAAAAGTTTCCCCCGGCACATCCCCAAATTATTCAAAAATAACAACGTCTCCGTCACCGATGTCAGGCGAATTGCCGCTGACCGTCAGGAACAGAATTTCCTCTTTGCAGAACTTCAGCACATTGGCTTCGGGAGAACGGTAAATTTCTTTTTTCATGTTATCTCCTCCTTATTCCACCACAACGCCGTCATTATAGACGAAGATGCAGGTATCGGAATACAGCTTAACGCCCTTGTCGGTCACCACATACGGTCTGACCTCAAAGGTGATCTCCCCATACTTGGCAATCGAAATTCTGTCCACCGTAACGGCAAAGATGTAATCGCCACCCAACTGCGTTGCAGTCACAGGCTCGCCGTTTGCCATAACCGATGTGTAAACCGTAGTCACATCCTTGGAAAAGCTCTGCTCGCCGCCCTCATAGGTTGCCTTGATGTCAAAGCCTACGCTCTGGTAACCAAGGGCGTCAGCGCTGATCGTAGAAAGGAAGCGAACGGCGTAAACCTCGTTCCCCTCATAGGTATAATTTTTGGACTGGGCATAAGCCTCTCCTGCGTCAGGAACAGACTCGCCGAGGAAAGTAAGGCTGACACAGCTCCACCAGCCGTAAGTCTGGTTTTTGACCATACGAATATACTTGTAAGGCGTGGTATCAGTCACACGCAGATGTACGATGTTGCCGGCGTTTCCAAGCGTTCCGTTGGTCCGTGCGACCTCTGTCCATGTTTCGCCGTCGTTGGAACCCTCAAAGATCATATGGTTCATTCTTGCGTTGTATGAGGGGTAGAGCAGTTTAGCATAGATATCGGTCAGAACCGTAGGTGCCTCAAAACTGCCACGGAGCAGTTCGCCGTTCTTTCCGGACGTATTGAAATTGCAGGAAGTGGCATTGTCGGGGTTCCATATGTTGGCAATGGTTGCGGGAGCGCCATCCATGGCACTGATATGGTTGACCTTTGCAGGCGTGGGAACGCTTTCGGTATCGCAATAAAAGGCAACCCACTGGAGATCAAAATAGATATAGCCGCTTCCGCCGTCATTCAATGCCACCGGCTTGGAAAGCTTCACATAACTGTATTCTGTATCGTCCACAACCGGCAGAGTATAGGTGTTGGCAGTCTTTCTCACATTGGGAATACCAAGCAAAGTAATGGCATTCGCCCAGTTTTCACCATCGGTGGAGAAAGAAATGACGATATTATTGGAACGGGTGCTGTAATACTGGTTGCATATCGTGATCTTCGTGATCCGGCTTGGGGTATTCAGCTTCCCGATCATTTCCACGTTTTCATTAAAGCGGGCGCCTAAACGTGTGGTGTTGGAGGGATCCCAGACTTTGCTCCAATCAATTGCGTTGCCTCCGTCATTGTCAAGGTTTTCCGTTGCGGAAACATGGGTGACGGCAAGCGGCGTGGAAGCATCCGCCGCCGAGGCAGGTGCAACCGCAAACATAGCGACAAGCGCAAACAACATTGCCGCTACCAGGCTAAGTGAGATACGTTTTTTCATGCTTTTACTCCTTGTTATTTTTTTGAAATAAATTCTGTTTTTATTTTATCACACACACTCACTTGTCACAATGGTTGAATAAACTGTGTTTTTCGCCATATCGCCAACACTCCCCCCTTTTTTCGCCTGCAGGCGCTAAATTTTGGTTAAATTTACTTTTCCCTTTGTGTCGAATCGACCCAAAAAACGGTCGATTCAACACTTTACAAATCCATGCGAAAAATGCTAAAATGGTAGAACAGATATTCTATACCGAAGGAGATGCAATATGAAGAAAAGAATTTGTCTTTGCCTTGTGGCAACCCTCCTGTTCGCCCTCGTCGCCGTATTCCCGGCTATGGCGGCAGACAGCCCCACGCCGCTTGCCGTCACCCACGTTTCCGCAACGGAAAACCTGAATGACGATAAGGGCGACCCGATCGACTGGAGCAAGGTCTGGAATCCCTCCAACACCACACGGCTCGGCAGTCGCTTCAATGAGAATGTCGAAATGATCGGAAAGCTGAATACCCCAAGCCGGATCACAAAGATCACGATATGCAACCAGTATTACAGCACCCGTTCCAACAATATCATCATTTCGTTTTCTACCGACGGTGAAAACTGGACGAACGCCATTACTCTGCTTGGTATTCCTGACGTGAGAAAGACCGCCAACACCTACACCCTGCCGGTTGTGGACGACACGGAGTACAGCTACGTAAAGCTTTCCAAGCCGGTGGCACTGAAAGAGACTAAAGGATTGTCGGGGGCTACTGATTCGATTTGGTTTGACCTCCGCTGGGTCGCCTTTTACTGCGATACTGAAAGTGTTCCCACGCCCGTAAAGGTCAACCATATCAGTGCCATGGAGGGTGCTCCCGCAACCATTGCCAACATATGGAACCCCGACAATGCCACTTCCTGCAATTTCAATACGTCCGGAAAGAACGGCGAACTGATCCGTGGCGGCTTTGAGACCCCCACAATCCTGACCGATATCTACGTCAAACTGCTCTACCCCTCTTATAACGCAAGAATGAATCACATGATCTTTGAGGGGTCCAATGACGGCGAGACCTGGAAAGAGGTAGCACGGACCAACGGAACGCTTGCAAATGCCGGCAATATCGTGCATCTGCGTGTGACCGACACCACACCTTACAAATACATCCGTATGGTCAAGAACCAGACTTACGGCTGGTGGAGCTGTATCAGTCTTACTTTTCTTGGCGAAGCACAGCCGGAGGAGGTCGTGCCCGTGAGCTTCCAGGGCTATCAGCGCTCGGTCGCCGCTGACGAAACCTATTCCCTGCGCCTGATCTGCACCGTAAACGAGGAGGGAGTGACCAACGTCGGCGCCCGGATCGAATGTGCCTCCGAGGAGGGCTATACCTGGAGTTTTGACCAGAAAGCCGGCACGCTTCTGGACAAGATCGAACAGCCGGACGGCACGTCCATCACCGCTGAAAGCCTTGGCGGCACAGCCATTTATACCGCCGTCATCACGGGTATTCCCGCCGATATCGGTCTTTTCAGTCTGAAGGTGACTCCCTATGCGACGGTGAACGATGACGAAAAGAAAGGAAAATCCAAAACGGTAGTCATGAAAGACGTCAACCAAGCTGAAAGCACGCTCTTTGACCTGCTGGAACAGCAAGATATGCTGAAGGTTTCCGGCAGAAGCACGCCCCTTGAAGACGGAATCGCCTGCGACTTTACGGCGTCCGGAATCGAGTTCAACGCAAAGCTCGCCGGCGACGTGACCCTGAAAGTGACCTGCAGCGGAACTACCTACTATACTTTATACGTCAACGGCGAGCGCCAGCCGCAACGGCTCTGCTTTGAGACCGGCACGAACGAATACACCATTCTCCGTGGAATGGCTGCCGGCACCTACACCGTAAAGCTCGTCAAGCAGACCCACGTTGCCCACACCATTTCCACCCTGCACTCGCTTTCCATGGCAGGCAATCTGCTGGAGCCGCCGGCTGAAAACGATCTGATGATCGAATTTATCGGCGACAGCATCACCTGCGGCTACGGCACGGTAGGTTATCCCACCACCGGCGTTACCTACTACGGAACGGCAGAATACTGCGACGCCACGGCGGCATACGCCTACAAGACCGCTTCCCTGCTGAACGCCGACTACTCCATGATCTCGGTTTCCGGCTGGGCGCTCCTGCCGGACGCCAACCAGAGCGGTTACCTCCCCGGCATTTACGACAAGACCTGTTATAAGCGTGGAGACGCACGATACACGCCGAAGCGCACTGCCGACGTGGTGGTCATTCACCTCGGTACAAACGACGTCAACGGCAGAAGCAACTACGAAACCGACTTTGTAAAAGCGGCAAAGGAATTTACCGCCGCCGTCCGGCAGATGAACCCGGACGCAAAGGTCGTCTGGGCATACGGTTCCATGATGACAGGCGACAAGCTTACGAACTTTGAAGCCAAGATCGGACAGATCCTCAGCGAGCTTGGCGGAGAAGAATTCGGGGTTTACGGCGTAAAGCTTCCCTACGACCAGTCCGCCGGAAACGGGCACCCGAGCGACGCCGGACACACCTCCGCCGCAAACGTGCTTTCCGCTTTCATCCGTGACACCGTTCTTTCGGACAAATAAACGACAAGGAGCAAACGATATGAAATTTTTCAAAAAGACCGGCGTGATCCTGCTGATCCTGATCTGCGTGCTTTCCCTTTGTTTCTGCGCCAAGGAAAAAGACGATCCCGCCGCAAGCGATACCACCGCACAGACCCAGGCTCCCGCCACCTCCGGCGACACGAACGCTCCCGGCGGCGACGTCACAACCGCCGCAACCGAACCCAGCACTGACACCCCCAGCAAGGACACCGAACCGCCTGAAAAGCAGAAGCCCGACATCCGCCTTGACGACGACGGAAAAACCGAATGGGATTCTTACATTCCGGTAAATTAAAAAACGAAAAGATGCCCGCTCAGCCATCTGGCTGAGCGGGCATTCTTTATTCAAAGGGGGGGAATTTCGCCCTCTGCGGAGGGCGACCAGCGGTCCACGCCGCTGGACCCGTGCCGCCTTTTGCAAAAGGCGGGCGAAAACCTTCAGAAAATGAATCAAACGCTGTTACGCATAAGGAATATTTACAGCTCCCTCTGCTTTTTGCGGTATTCCGACGGGGAAAGTCCGGTCTCCTTTTTGACCCGCTTGGAAAACGCCCCCTGGTCGCTGTAACCGCAGGCATTGGCAATGCTCTGGATCGACATGGTGTGTTCCCCGCTGAGCATGGCTTTGGCAACCGACATCCGCTTGTTAATGATCGCATCCTGCGGAGAATATCCCAGTTCGGTATCAAAAAGACTGCGAAGCCGGGACACCGAAATGTGAAGCTCTCTGGCAATGTCCGCCACGGTGATTTCCTCGTGGTAGTGCATATTGATAAAGCCCATGGCGTGATCCAGGTAGGAATTGTTGGTGGTCGGGATCAGAGAATACGACAGACGGGTGCAGGCCAGCACCTGAAAAAAGCGGCTGAAAAGGAAAAACGGAAGCCCCTCCTGCTCGTGATTTTCGTAAACCGTGTCCAGAAAGATCTCCTCGATCCGCTTGATCTGCTCCGGTCCCACGCAGAAATGCGGCTCCAGCGGTAGGTGAAGCACCTCGATCATCTCCTCCAGCGCCGTGCCGGAAAGGGCGATCCACCCCAGCGTGATCGGCGTTTTCTGCCCGTAGTTCACCGTGTACGGCTCGTTCGGCTTCACAATATAAGCGTCTCCCCGGTGAATCGTCGTTCCGTTGATCTCCCCCTCCCCGTCAAAGCAGAAATGCAGGGTGTAGCGGTTGATTGTTCTGTGCCGTGGAGCGGCAAACCAGGATTTTTCGTATCCGAACGTTACGATATAAAATCTTGCGTGCGAGTTGCGGGAATGGTAGATCCGGTCGGAAAAAAAGCCGCTTCCGTCGTAATCGTAAGGAATGGGCGAGTTGGACGACAGGCTGATATCCTGTTTTTTATCCTTGCTCGGATGAAAATGATAGTAGTAAATATAGCTCATTACCGTACCTCCTTTCCTGGATTTTCGGTGTCAATCCGGCACAATTTATACCAGGGAATCCGGTTATATTTTTTCATGCGCATGATATAAATCACAAGTATATTATATACAAATCGTACCCAAATGTCAAGCTTTTTCATGGAAAAAGCAACAATCAGACGAAAAATTCCGGAAATTTCCCGCCCTTCCAGAAAAAATCCCGAAAACTGGCGATTCACCCCAAAACATGGGCGACTGCACCATTGGAATATGCCGCCCTGAATGTTATAATATTATCACAAAAACAAAACAAGGAGGTTTTTTATATGAAGAGAACCATAGGACTTGTTCTCTGTCTGCTGTTCCTGCTTTCTTCGCTCACAGCTTTTGCCGGCTGTAATAAGAAATCAAACGGCACAGAAGAGAACACCACCAAGACCCCTGCAACCACCATCGAAGGCGACACCTACGTCAAGCCCGACGTGGACTACGGCGGAAAGGATTTCAACATCTTCACGTGGGACCAAGCCAACGACTGGGTACTGGAGCTGAACGACAAGCTCCCCGCCATTGATACCGAGACCTACTACCACCTCAAGGCGGTAGAGGATGAGCTTTCCATCAAGTTCAACGTCGCCCGGGAGGAAAAAGGAAACTATGCCAACCGTGGCGACTTCATCAACAAGGTCTATATGCTCAGCGGCGACGACGGAATCGACCTCATCTGTCAGTATTCGCTTGCGGCGGCAGTCGGCACACAACAGGGACTTTACCAGGACCTGACCAAGGTAAAATACATAACCTGGGACGCACCCTACTGGTCTGAAGGCTTCCGCACCGCCAACACCGTCAACGGAAAAATGTACTACTGCACCGGCGACCTGACCGGAAGCGTTATCAAAAATATGTTTCTGATGACCTTCAACTACACCATGGCGCAGGACTACAACCTTGGCGATCTCTATGAATTGGTAGAGAACGGAAAATGGACCTTTGAACAGCTGGGCAACTTTGCAAAGCTGGTCTACTCCGACGACAACAATTCCCACGCAAAGGACGCAGGCGACACCTTCGGACTTGTCATCGACAACTACCTGGAGATCGACGCATTCCAAGCGGCGGCAAATCTGCCGAGCCTTATCACCAACAGCATGGGCGAGCTTGAGATCAATTCCCAGCTGAACGGCGATTACGGCGTCAGCGTCTGCGACGCCCTGAAAAAGCTGTTCCATGCAAACGAAGGCGCCTACTGCCAGACCAAAGATATTCCCGGCTATCCCGAGGCAATGAAATCCGGAAAGGCACTTTTCCAGCCCTACGTTGCGGAAAATGTCATAAACGAGCTTGTCGGCTCCGACGTTGATTACGGTATTCTTCCCATGCCGAAGTACAGCGAGGATCAGGAAAAATACTCCACCTGCATCGCCATGACGTACAATATGTTTTCCATTCCGGTCGTGGCACGTGACGCCGATATGTCCGCCGCCGTACTGGAATCCATGGCACACAACGGCTACGTTTCGCTGAACCCCGTTCTTTTCAAGGCACTCCAGTACCGCTACTCCCAGCACCCGAACGACGTAAAGATGCTGGAAATCCTGCGTAACGGAATCATGTACGACCCGGGACGTATTCTCGACACGGTAGACATCTTTGCCCTGATGCGCAGAGCGGTGCGTGACAGCGAACAGATCACCACCTACTTTGCCGCTGACAGAAACAAATTCAGATCCGGTCTGGAAGAAGTGAACTTCATGTTCTCCTGATACGAAAGGAGACGATAAAATGAAAAAACTAACCGGACTTCTCCTGTGCCTGTTGCTCCTGGGATGTTTCGTTGCCTGTTCTGACAAAACGCCGGACAGCACCGACACTTCCAATACGCAACCCGCAACCGGCGCCCCTGCGGAAGAAATCCAGATCCGGCTTCTGGAAAACGGCGCCAGCGCCTACGAGATCGTGTACCCGCAGACGCCGACCCAGGCGGAGGCGGACGCCGTTATCCGCTTTGGCGACAGCTTTCTTTCCGCCACCGGCGTAAAGCTCGAGAAACACGACGACTTTCTCAAAGCCGGAGAAACCCACGACGGCGACACCTGCAAAGTCCTGATCGGACAGACCAATTACGAGGCGTCCTCCAAGGCTTACGAGGAGCTTTACTTCCAGGATTACCGGGTACGCATCGACGGCACCAACCTGGTAATCGCCGCCCACACTGCCGGCGGATACGCCTCTGCCATTCAGTGGCTTGAAAAAAACGTATTTGCAAACTATGCAGACGGCAATCTTGTAATGAGCGGCGAGGGCGTCAGCAAATCGCCTGCTACCTATGAGATATCGCCCTGCACCATCGGAGGAATTTCCATGACCCGCTATACTATCGTTTATTCCGGCGAAAAGTTTTACGATCTCGCCCTGGAAGTAAGAAAAAACCTTGCCGAAAAAACCGGCTGTTATCTGAAAGTCGTACAGGACACCGAGCAGGAAGCCGGAGAATATGAAATTCTCATCGGCGACACCAACCGTGCGGAATCCGCACAGGTGGAAAAGCCCGCCGCCCTCTCCTGGTGCATCCGTGTGGTCAACCGGAAGCTGGTCGTAAAAACCGGCGGTCTGCACTCGCTCTACAAGATATACGACGAGCTGGTGAACCTTCTGACCGACGGCGTGAAAAAGCTGAAGCTGGACGACGGTTATGCGCTGGACGGCAACTACTACGATGACCCCTACGACGTGTCGAGAGCGGAAGGCTCCAACCTCCGTATCTTCACCACCAACCTCCAGGCACAGCTGAAAAACTACAACAACAACGGCGACTTTGAATTTGAGCGCAGACTGGAGATCTTCCTTGCCTCTCTGGACTTCTACGAGCCGACTATCCTCGGACTTCAGGAAGCCTGCCCCAGCTGGTACAACGGGATTGAATCCTCGGTAGACCCTGAAAAATGGGACGTGCTGAAATTTAAAAACCCGAATTCAAAAACCGAATACGTGCTCTCCACCATTATGTACCGCAAAGACCTGCTTACCCTGATAGATTCCGGCATGACCTATTACAGTGTATATAACAACGCCCGTTGCCGCTGTATCACCTGGGCGGTCCTCCGTGACAATGCAAGCGGAAAGGAATTCTGCTTCGTCAGTACCCACTGGGACGGTCAGGACAGTGAAAAGACCATGCAGCAGGTGGCAGAACTCACCGCTTTCGTAAACGATATGGCAAAGAAATACCCGGTATTCACCACCGGTGACTTCAACAGCAACGAATGGTCCAAGGCGTTCAAGCAGTACTTGCCCGCCATCGACAGTGTGGACTGTATGTACGCCGCCAAGGAACGGGTCAACAAGGAAGGCTCCTGGCACGACTGGGCAAAGAACACCTCCTCTGCCGGCTCCTGCGACCATATCACCGCCACCTCCAAGGACACCGAAGTACTGAAATTTGAAACTATGATGTATAACGAGCAAATCTACGGTTCTGACCACGCATGGCTCTATGCCGATATCAAATTCAAATAATACAGACAGGAGAAAAACAACATGAAAAAACAAACCAGACTGATCGCCCTTTTACTGGCACTCATCACCTGCGCAAGCGTTTTCAGCGCCTGCGACAAAAAGGACCAGCCCTCCGACACCTCCGCCGATACCTCCGACGTCACCACGGCAAGCAATGAAAAGCCGGGCGACTCCTCCGAAAAGCCCGAGGAAGATTCCACGGTTATCACGGTTGCCGACGCCAAGGGAAGCACCGGACTTACCGGCGACGTAAAAGCTGCGTTTGCGGCAGAAGCCGGTGCAGAGGTTTCCATTACCGGCGAAGCCGGAACCCCCGTTTGCCATGCTATCTACGCTACCTTCTCTTCCCCCACGGTCGTCACACAGTTGATTCTGACCGCCCCGACCAAAAAGCAGACTGCTATGGCGAGCGCTACCATTGACGGCTCGACCGACGGCGTGAACTGGGTCACCCTCAAACAGCTCGGCAGTGCTATCACCTCCGGTAAGACCTACACCCTGAACGTTTCGGACGACACCGCTTACCTGTACATCCGTGTCCGTCAGGCAGACGAGCACCGCACCGAGGAATTTGCATTCCGCACCGTACAGATCATGGGCATTGCCCGCAGCGGCGAGGGCGGCAAACTTGAAAATATCGTGGAAGAAACAGACGGAAGCACGCTGATCGCCATGACCAAGTACATTGCCACCTCCACCAGCAGCGGCAACTGCGAGGACGTATTCCTGGACAACGAAAATTCCTGGACCGCCGGCAAATCTTCTGCCGGATCGCCGAACTTCCTGATCAGCACCATGACCAAGAAGACCGAGATCCGTGCCATCACCGTAAAGCTCTGGGGCACCAACCGGCGTCCGAGAGGCACCAAGGTTCAGGCGTCCACCGACGGCAAAACCTGGACAGACCTCTACACCATTGAGGACATCGGCACCGAAGAAACCCTGGAGCGCACGATCTATCTGAACGACACCACGCAGTACAGCTTCATCCGTCTGGTTCAGAAAGAAAGCCTTGCAGAGTATGATTGGACGCTGAACTCGGTTCTCATCTACGGTATCGAATCGGAAGAGGACGCCGCCGAACTGCCGAGAAAGTACGTGGACGCCGCCACGGTATCGGTCACTTATAAGGATTCTCACCTGGATCCCCATACCACCGACATCGGACCGGAAAGCATCTGGGACACCAGCGACAAGACCACACAATGGACGAATAAGGAACATAGGGATCTTACTGTCCGTGAGATCTACTGGATCTCCGGTGAGATGGCAGGTCCTACCGTCATTACACAGATCATCTACTACTGCCCCAACTCTTATGCGGAACGTGTAAGAACTTCCTATTTCGAAGCGTCGGTTGACGGAGAGAACTGGGTCAAGATCGCTACACTTCCCGGTGCTTCAAGTCTGTACGGAAGCGGTAAAAGCATCACCCTTACCATAGACGACGACACCGCATACCGGTACATCCGTCTGGTACAGGGCGAGGGCTTCTATAAGTACTACTGGACGCTGGGCACCGTAGAGATCAAGGGTGTCTCCGGCAATTAAAGCCAAATCCAAATAACATCCGGGCATGAGAGGAAACTGCCTTTCATGCCCTTTTTAAAAAAATATGAAATCCAATTCTGAAGAAAGGGTACGACCACTTCCCTGCCGGAGCAATCCGGACGGTGAAGGCTGTACTGCGGCAAAAATGAAAATCACATCCGACCTTCATATTCATACCAACCTGTCCTCCTGCGCAAGCCGTGAAGCAACGCTGGACGCCTACATCGAGCGTGCCCTTCCCCTGCACCTCAAAACGCTCGGCTTTTCCAATCACCTCTGGGACAGCGCCGTTCCCGGCGCCTCCAACTGGTATGCGCCGCAGAACGTCGAACACGTTCTGAAGCTGAAAGAGGAGCTGAACGGCAGACACGAGATAAACGGCATCCGCATCCTTTTCGGCTGTGAGACCGAATTCACCTACGAGGGCAAGCTCTGCCTCGCCGAGGAGAATTTTCACCACTTTGAATACATTCTGGTGCCCCATTCCCACACGCACATGAAATGCGTTATGCCGCAGGAATACGCCGCCGACCATGCAAGGCACGCAAAATTCCTTATGGACAGCTTTCTTGCCGTGGTCAATCATCCCCTCTCGGCGCACTTCACTTCCATTGCTCACCCCTTTGTCCCCGGGACAAAATACAGCATTTACAACGAGGTGCAGTCCTTTATCCCGGACAGCTATTTCTATGAGGCGTTTTCCGCCGCAAAGGAAAAAGGCATTGCCATAGAGGTCAACGGAAGCTGTATCGTGTACCAGCCGGAGGAACAGATTCCCCGGTGCGAATACGTCCGGATCTATACGATCGCCAAAAAGTGCGGCTGTACCTTTACCTACGGCTCCGACAGCCACGACTACCGGGACGACCGCAAGCTCCGCCTGGTGGAAAACTTCCTTGACATCTGCGGGATCACCGAGGACGACTTTCTGAAAATCTGAATACACCTTTCGGTGCGCCGGACGTTTTCCGTCTCCGGCGCACCCGTTTTTTTCGCCCTCCCTTGACAAAAATTCACGCATTTGCTATAATATTACCGTAAACTACCATTCACCCGAAAAGGAAAAAATCTCATGCGTGACACAAAGGAAAATATCCTGCTGACCTCGCTTTCCCTCTTTGCGCAAAGCGGCTACGACGCCGTGTCGGTCAGCGACATCGCCGGACGGCTGGGCATGACCAAGGGGGCGCTTTACCGGCACTACCGGAACAAGCGGGCGATCTTTGATGCAATCGTTGCCCGGATGGAACGGCTCGACGCCGAGCGTGCCCTGCAATACGAGCTTCCCACCGAGGTTCTCTCCCCCACGGCAGAGCAAGCCTACCGGGATGCGGACGTCGGTCAGATCCTGCGCTTCAGCCAGGCGCAGTTTCACTACTGGACGCAGGAGGAGTTCCCCGCCGCATTCCGCAAAATGCTGACGCTGGAGCAGTTCCGTAGCGAAGAGATGAGCCGGCTTTATCAGCAGTATCTGGTCAGCGGTCCGCTCGGCTATCTGACCGACCTTTTCGGCGCCCGGAACCTGCCGGATGCCGCCGAACGTGCGGCAATGCTTTACGGCGCCATGTTCCTCTTTTACGGCGTATACGACGGCGCCGGGGACAAAAGCGCTGCCGTGGGCGCATGGGAGGCTTACCTGAAAAAACTTTCCGACACATGGGCACCCGAGGGCTTTTCCGGCGTCCCGCAATCCAAAACGTAAAATATGAAAAAACAGGAACTTCTGATAAAAGAAACCCCGGCAGTCCTCTACGGAGAGGAGTGCGGCAAAGCCTTTCTGTTCGTCCACGGACAGTACGGCTGCAAAGAAGAAGCCGGGCGCTTTGCCAAAGTCGCCGTACCGGCTGGCTGGCAGGTGCTGGGCGTGGATCTGCCCGGTCACGGCGGGCGCAGTGATGCGGCGGAATTTCTGCCGTGGGACGTCATCCCCGAGCTTCACAACGCCCTCGCCTTTCTGAAAGAGCGCTGCGGGCAGATCGGCATCCGTGCCAACAGCATCGGCGCTTACTTTTCCCTGCTGGCATTTGCCAGAGAAAAAATCGAAAAATGTCTCTTCGTCTCTCCCCTGCTCGATATGGAAAACATAATCGGCGGCATGATGCAGAGCGCCGGTGTGACCGAGCAACAGCTGAAAGAAGCGTCGGAAATCCCGACCGCATCGGGGCAGACGCTTTCCTGGAAATATCTCTGCTACGCAAGGCAATACCCCGTGGCGGCAATCTGCCCACAGACCGATATCCTGTACGGCACCCGGGACGCTCTGATTCCGGAGACCGTCTTTACCCGCTTTACCAAAGACAACGCCTGCCGCCTCACCCGGATGGAGGGCGGCGAGCACTGGTTCCACACCGACGAACAGCTTGCCTTTATGCGGGAATGGGAACGGAAATGTCTGCGTGACTGAAAAAAACGCCACCGCTGGGCGGCATCCCGAAAATGCGTAAATATCTGAGTTTTTTGCAGAATCCGCTGAATTTTCCGGTTGACATTTCCTGCGCTTTACTGTATAATTTTTAATGTATTTCAAGCGGAACAGACAAAAGGAGCCTGCCATGATCGAACTGATCGCCAAAGCCAAGAACCAATACAAAGCCAACCTGCACTGTCACAGCGTCCTGTCGGACGGTCACAAGACCCCGCAGGAGCTGAAAGAAATGTACCGTGCGCACGGATATTCCGTCCTCTCCATCACCGACCATGAAGTTCCTTTCAACCACAGCAACCTTGCGGAAAAGGACTTTCTTATGCTGACCGGCTATGAAGCCTATATCCGCCCGGATCCCTCCGCCGTTTACGACCCGTATTCGCCGGAAATCCACCTGAATCTGTTTGCAAAAGAACCGGAAAACGAAACCTTCATCTGCTACAATCCCAGCTATGCCAAATACATTCACCGCACCCGCCCGCCGGAAGAGCTGAAGCGTGCCGGCAGTGAGCGCACACGGGAGTACAACCTGGCGTATATTCAGGAATTCATCGACACCGCCCGGGAAAACGGATATCTGGTTTCGTACAACCACCCCTACTGGTCGATGGAGTCGGAGGAAACCATCCTTTCCTACCAAAACTGCTTCAGCATGGAGATCTGCAACGGAAGCTCCCGGCTGTCAAACGGTCTGGAATATAACGCCCCGCTGTACGACCGGATGCTGCTTGCCGGCAAACATATTTTCTGCCATGCCGGAGACGACAATCACAACACCGCCCCCGACGGAAGCGCCGGATCGGATTCCTTTCGGGCATATACTTATATCCTTGCGGACGAGCTGACCTACCCGGCGATCATCCGGGCAATGGAAAAGGGAGACTTCTACGCCTCCCGGGGTCCCGTGCTCCACGCAGTTTCGGCGGACGGAAGAAAATTTCACGTCGAATGTTCCCCCGCCAAACATATTTACGTCTATACCGGCAGTAAATCCCCCCTGCGGGTGCACGCCGAGGACGGCGCTTGCCTGACCTGCGCCGACCTGGAGGTGGACAAGCGTGCCCGGTACGTCCGGGTGTCGGTGTTCGACGAATCCGGAAACAGCGCCGATACCAGAGGCTTCTTCCCCGAAGAGCTGGGCTGGTGCTGAATCCCTGCTCTCTTACAGAAACTCAAAAAAGGGGCTGTTAAAAAACTCGACGTTTTTAACAGCCCCTCAAAAATGCCGGTCGGGAAGCCGGCATTTTTGGTGCGATCTTGGTCGTTTTTGCCGCCTATGACTTGTCTTTTTGACTTTTTAGTGGCAAAACGGTGGCATTTAGCCGCCGAGACCAATGTCGTCAGGGGTGTTAAAAAACTCATTTTGAGTTTTTTAACACCCCCGTTTTCGTATCATTCAGAGGGTAACTCCCGTTTTGAAAAAAGCGATCTCACGGATGTCCTCGCTTTTACAGCGGTAGTTGCCGCCCGCCGTTTGCAAAACAAGGTCGAAAAGAGCGTTTTCGTCCTTTTCGGCGGCGTCAAAGTCGATCCAGTTTGCTTTTGCCACGGCAAGCGAATGGTTGGAGGAGATCTTCATGGTCGGCACAAAGGTGGAAAACGGAGTTCCACGCCCGGTTGTGAACAGCACCAGCTGACACCCCGCTGCGGCAAGCGCCGTGGCGGCGATCAGGTCGTTTCCCGGCGCATTGAGCACGTTCACGCCGTGCTCCCGGATCGTCCCGCCGTATGCCAGCACGTCGTTTATCGCACTGCCACCCGCCTTTTCCACACAGCCAAGCGACTTTTCCTCCAGCGTGGTAATTCCCCCCTCCCTGTTGCCGGGGCTGGGGTTTTCATACACCGGAAAGCCCTGCGCCGTGTAAAAATCCCGGAAATCTTCAATCATTTTCCTGTATTTTTCAAAGGTCGCACGGTCACGGCATTTGTTCATCAGAAGCTGTTCCGCACCGAACATCTCGGGCACCTCGGTCAGCACGGCGCTTCCTCCGGCGGCAACCAGCCGGTCGGTCACCTTTCCCACCAGCGGGTTGGCGGTGATACCGGAAAAGGCGTCGCTCCCGCCGCACTTCAAGCCGATGCGCAAGCCGGAAAGATCGCACGCCGTGCGCTCCAGTCTGCCCGCCTTTTCGGCGAAATCCTCCAGAATCTCATAGCCGCAGGAAAGCTCGTCGCCAACCTCCTGGCAGTTGAAAAAAGCAATATTTTCCCGGTCTGCAAGCGCCCGGCGGATCGCCGAAAGCTGGTTGTTTTCGCATCCCAGCCCCACAAACAGCACATAGCTTGCATTGGGATTGCGTGCAATGGCGCACAAAAGATTCCGGATGTTTTCGCTGTCCTTTCCCAACTGAGAACACCCAAACGGGTGCGTGAGAGCGAAAATGCCGTCAAGCGAGCCGTTCACCAGCTTCTGCGCCATTTTTTCCAGACGGCGGCAAACGTTGTTGACGCAACCGACGGTAGGGATGATGTAGATCTCGTTCCGTATCCCCACACTCCCGTCACACCGCAGATACCCCGGAAAGCTTCCCCGCTCCCCGGCAGACTCCTCCGCCGAAAAATCATAGGTATATGACGGCTCCTCGTCAAGATGCGAGCGCAGATTGTGGGAATGGACCCATTCCCCCGCACGGATCGGCTTTGTAGCCCGCCCGATCACCTGCCCGTATTTGATTACCGCTCCGCCCTGCGGGATTTCGCAAAGGGCGATCTTGTGCCCTGCCGGAACGTCGCCAAGCGGCACCGGCGTAACGCCCACGTTGTCCTTCTCGTTCAGAATCAAAAGTCCGCTTTTGCCCGCTTCGCTCATATCAGAACCTCGCCCCCTCCGATCCTTTCGATATTTGCCAGCACCGCCTGACAAAATCCCGCATAGGCGCTCAGATCCTCGCCCCATATCCCCTCATCCGCCATAAAGTCGTCCACCCTGCCGCCGGCGGCAAAGAAATCAAGGATCGCCGGGTCGTCCGAAAGCTCCCGGTACTGCGTCCGGTACAGGTACATCAGGTACGAAAAACCAACCGTCAGAGCCTCCGGAATCCTGCCGTATTTGCGATAATAATCCCGGAAAGTGGGCAAAACCCTCGCCTTCCACTTGGAAATGCTGTTCAGGGCAATACCCGAAAGCGAATGGTTCAGGTACGGGTTGAAAAATCTCTGCTCCACCTCCCCGGCAAACCGCCGGGTCATGACGGTATCGTCCGAAACAAAGGGAATGATCTCCTCCAGCGAACGACGGAAAAAGGCATACAGCCTTTGATCGGTCATGCAATCGTACACCGTTTTCTGCCCGAGGACAAGCCCTGCCGCCACCATGTTGGTGTGACTGCCGTTCAGCACTCTGACCTTGCGCTTTTTGTAATAGCCGATATCGTCGGTCAGCACCACCCCGATATTATGAACGCCCTCCCGGATGAGGGTGCCGATGTCTCCTTTTTTCTCAATTGCCCACAGCCCGAACGGCTCGGCAACCGAAACCAGAGCGTCCTCCTCGCCCACGAGATCCTCAATATGTTTCCGCAAAGCCCCGTCACGGGGATAGCCCGACACAATGCGGTCCACCAGCGTATTGCAGTAAAAGTTCCGGGTGTCGTTCCACTCCCGGAACGCCTGCGGAAGCTTCCACAGAGTAATATAGTCGTCCACACAACGGTAAAGCCGGTCGGCGTTGTTTTCGATCAGCTCAACCGGGAGCAGGTACACGCCGTCAAGCCCCGCCCGGAAACGCTCCAGCAGAAACCGGGTCAGCTTGGCAGGATAGGTAGCCGTTTCAAAATCCTCCGGTCTGTCGTTTTCACAAAAGCAGATCCCCGCCTCGGTGGTGTTGGAAACAATAATTTTCAGCTCCCTCTCCCTCGCCAGCGCAAAATACGCCTCCATGTCCTCAAAGGGGGAAATCGCCTTGTCAATCACCCGAACCTCGTATACGTTTTCGCTTGCCGCACCGTCCGCCATTCCCCGCAGGACCACGTGGTACCGGTTGTTCTGCGCCGCAAACGGCGCAAGCGTCCCGTGCGGAATCGGCTTGATTATGCTTACCGAATAGTCCCCGCCCTCCCGGTTCAGCGTTTCAAAATACAGATCGGCAAAAGAGCGGAGAAAGTTTCCCTCTCCGAACTGCGCAATTTTAATCATTCTCCCAACCTCCAAGATCGTAAGATTTCAGACATCCGGCAGTGTTTCCGACCATTTCCCGGAACAGCTTTCGGGCGTCGCTAAGGGAACAGGTAAGCAGCGGATCGTTTGCAAACGCATTGAAAATCCTTGTCATATCCCGCCCGGCGATCGCATCCGAGATCTCCTCCTGCTCCCCGCAAATCCGGGCGACAAGCGGATAGATCGGCCGGGGAATATTGCCCGCCATGACCGGCACCAGACTGTCGGCACGGAATACGGCGTTGGTCTCCACCACCGCTCCAAGTGGCAGATTGGGGATCTGTCCCCGGTTCGGAATATTCACGTTGGTCACAAGATCGCAAAGCCCTAGAAGTGCCCGCATCTGCTCCACGCCCTCCTCGCCGGTCGGCTGAAGCTTCACTTCCCGGGTACCCGTCCGGTACTCCTCACTCTTTTTCAGACGCTTTTTCAGATCCTCCCGGCGCCAGCTCACCGACGTCAGCCCAAAGCCCCACGCCTTCACGGTCTCCGGATCCCGGAGGTACCACCCACCCTCGCAGAACTCGGCAAGATGCCGGTCGCCTGCGGCGGCAATACTGCCGTAGCGCAAAAACAGATCCAGCTTGACCCGATGGGAGCAGACGAAGGAGTTGTTCATCCAGTTTTTGTCCAGCCCCTCGGTATAGCCCGTTCCGGCATATTTCCGGGCAAATTCCCGATAGATCGGGAAAAGATCCCGGTTCTTATAGGTCGCATCGGTCAGCCAGGTAAAATGATTGACGCCGACCGGATTGACCTTGATCTCGTGCCGCTCCACGTTTTCCACGCCCTCACAGCACCGGAGAACCTCGGCAAGCAGTTTCTGCGTTCCGAACACCTCGTGACAGCACCCAAACGCCTTGATCTGCGGGAACACCCGGTATAACGTCTTCGTGCAAAGAGTCATCGGGTTGGTGTAGTTGATCACCCACGCATCCGGGCAATATTTCTTTATGTTCTCGGCGATCTCCTCGTACATCGGCACGGTACGCATTGCCCGCACGATCCCACCGGGACCGGTGGTGTCGCCGACCGACTGGTAAATTCCGTACTTCTCCGGTGCGTGAACGTCCGACTCCATTTCGTCAAAACTGCCCGGCAAAATGGAGATCACCACAAAATCGGCACCCGTCATCGCTTCCGCCGCCGTATGTACGGCGTGATAGCGCCAGACCGACCTTGCGCCCTCCGCCTCACGGAACCGATTGCCGATCACCTCGTTGTGCTCCGCCGCCTCATAGTCGATATCGTAAAGATATACGTCTCCCGACATATCGTCGCACAGCGCAAGGTCGCTCATAAGTCCCCACGCCCACCCCCGTGAGCCGCCGCCGATATAGGCGATCCTGACGTTTTCCGCTTTGTGCCCCCGATAATTCATATCTGCCTCCCCAAAGAATCTTTTTTCTTAATTATACAACTGTTTTTTCATATTTTCATGGATTATTTGGCGCACTTTCTCCAAAAATCATAAAAATATGGTTGAATTTCAAAGCGGAATATGCTATAATGTTTTTACATCAAAAATTCCGGGAAAGAGGTGAAATACCGTGGCGGTCTTCAGTACCGAAGCCATTGATTTTTTTCAGCGCACCAAACGAAGCGTCGGCAGCCGAATGCCGTTCATGCACTTTCACAATCACCACGAGCTGTACTTTCTGGAAAGCGGCAGAACCACCTACCTGATCGGCAACGAGGTCTATTTTCTGGAGCCGGGGGATTTCGCCTTTATCCCCCAGGGGATCTACCACCAGACCGACAACAGCGAATCGGTGAACATCGAGAGGATCCTGATGGTGTTTGACGACGACTTTGCGGGCAGGGATTACCGGAAGTACCTGGATATGCTGACCGAAAGCAAGCATATCCAGATCCGCCCGGAGGAGCTTTACCGCTTCCGGACGCTTTTCCGCTCCATGGAGGAGGAATGTCACACGCATCCCGAGGAGTATAAGGAAATGCAGAAGCTCTTTCTCCGTCAGCTCTTCATCCTGATCTCCCGTTACCGGCAAAAGAAAGAGCCCGCACCGGTCAGCGAAACCTGCCGGATCATTCAGGACGCCACCCGGTATATCAGCACAAACTACGGTCAGCCGCTCACCCTGGATTTTCTTGCCCGAAAATACGCTATCAGCCCCGGTTACTTTTCCAAGCTGTTCAAAAAGATCACCGGCGTGGGGCTGAACGATTATATTACCGTCTCCCGCATCACCGCCGCCCAGAACCGGCTGACGCAGAAGGGCGCCAAGGTGACCCAGGTCGCCATGGAATGTGGCTTCAACGACAGCGCCTATTTTTCTAAGATCTTCCGGAAAATAACCGGTGCCACCCCGAAAGAATACCAGAAACGGGTCCTGTCCGCCGACACGGCACACAAAAAGTAACCCGACGGCCCACAAACCCCCGCCGCCGCAGAATTCTGCGGCGGCGGGGTTTGTCCTTCAGCGTCATTTCCTGCTCAATTCTGACAAAAAACGATATCTTCGGTTTTCGGAAAATACGGAAAATTTTCAATTCTTTCCGTACAGAACGTGCTGAATACTGTTCTCCATAACTTTTCTGGGCACCTTATAATATTTTACCAGCGGCATAAGAGTAAGTCCGCCGCCCTCCACGGCGGCAAAGACGATATCTCCGTCCATATAAACGCCGTTTTCATTCTTCGTCGGTCTCCCGTACCGTTCGGTATACAAAAGCTCCCTGTTGGCGTTTATATACCAAAGCCCCTCAGCAAGCCGCATAGTACAGCAAAACCACGCTTCGTACGTTCTGCAACGCAGAAAATCCTTGCCTCCCGGTGTCACGAGGGTGTCTGTTCCCGCACCGCCGTTGTCCCTCTGCATACTGGCAAAGCCGTTGGCATAGATACGTGCCGCCGTCCGGCGGTACGTTTCCTCGCCCGTGACCTTATAAAGTGCCCGCGAAAGCATTAGAGAATCCACAACGGCGCACGGCTCGCTCCATGAGTCGGGGCGCCCCCACCAGTTCAGATTCTGATAGGTATACGTCATGCCGCTCTGCGTATAAAGCGTATAAATTTCTTTTGCAAAGTTCAGATATTTTTCCTCGGCGGTAAGCCGGTACATCCGCAACATTCCCCGTGCGGCAGTCAGCGTGCAGTGCGTCTGTGCCTGCACCGCAACCTTGTCCAGCTTCATAAAAACATCCGTCATAGCATCCAGAAGCTCCTTGATCCGTCCGTCCGAGGTCACGCCGTAAGCGTGGGAAAGCCCGTCAATGCTCATAAAGGCACAGCCGGTGTCGGTAGACAGATGCCAGCCGTTCACCACCCGGGTCTGCTCGCCCGAAACGCCTCCGCACGATCTTTCGTTTCTCGTCAGCGGATAGGACGCAAGTTTCGGCAGCAACGGGAGATACAATGCTTCTGTAATGGTTTTTATCGCCTCCAGCGAAAGCCGGTCGCCAAAACATTCGTAATGCTCGCAAAAACCCCGCAGCAACCAGGAATGTCCCGACAGTTGCTGTTCGGACAAAATTCCACGTGCGTTTTCCGCAGCTTCAAAATAGAGCTTGCCGCCCGTTTTTTTCCGGTACTCCGACAAAAACTGCTCCATGCACGGCAATATGCTTCGGTTTATTTTGTAGTGAGACATGAAAGCAAGAAGCGCCCTGCCCTCCATATCTCCTTTCCAGTCGTATTCGGTCACGGAGGGAAAGACCCGTTTTATGCTGTATTCCTCTCCGGTCAGCAACCGGTTTCTGTTTCGCTCGATCCGCTCCTCCAGTTCAACGACGTCCAACGGAATTCTCATAAAAAATCCTTTCATTTCTGACCGTAATAAGCATTTTCGCCATGCTTACGGAAATAATGCTTATCCAGCAAGTGCTGATCTACCGTGTTTTTGCCGCCGAGCAGTTCGGTAAAGAGCGCCATTCTGGCAACCTCCTCCACCGTGACAGCGGCTTCCACCGCCTTTTCCGGTGTTCTGCCCCAGGTAAAGACGCCATGGTTTTTGACAAGCACCGCCGGAATGGCTTCTGCGTCGGCAATAGTTTCTGCAATCACTTTGCCGGTGTTTTTCTCATAGGCTTCGTCTATCTCCTCATCGGTCAACGACCTCGTGCACGGGACCTCCCCGAAAAAAGCGTCTGCGTGCGTGGTGCCGTATGCTGGTATCCCCCGCCCGCTCTGCGCAAATGCAGTGGCACAGGCAGAGTGTGTATGTACGATACCGCCAAGGGTGGGATAGGTTCTGTACAGAAACAGGTGAGTCGGCAGATCGCTTGACGGTTTGTATACCCCCTCGATCACGTTGCCCTCCGGATCCACGACCACCATATCTTCCGCTCTCATCGTATCGTAAGGAACTCCGCTCGGCTTTATCACGATAAGCCCCGTATTCCTGTCCCGTGCGGAAACATTGCCCCACGTCAGTACGACCAGACCGTGCCGCACAAGCGCCATATTCTGCTCCCACACTCTTTGCTTCCATTTTTTCTGCATCAAAACACCTCCGCCGCCAACTTCTCCACGGCAAGTCCCGCTTTATATTTTTTCATAAACGTTTCAAATTCCGCTCTCTGCGCTTCGCTTGCCATGACCGTTTCCTTTTCCGCATCCGAAAAGATCCCCTCCAGAAAGTCCGCAAGGCTACCCTCGCCAAGCCAGGCAAACAACGCCAGCAGAGCAATGCCCCATGCGCCGCCCTCACCTGCGTTCCGCATTACCGTAACGGGGGCGCCGATTGCCGCCGACATGGCGCTTTGCCCTACGACGGGAGCTTTGAAAAATCCGCCGTGTCCGCATATGCGGTCGATCCGCACCCGTTGCTTTTTCAGGAACTCACATCCGACAGCCAGGGCGCCGAGAGCAGAATAAATCTGCATTTTCATAAAGCCCGCAAGCGTCAGCTTCTCTCCGGGCAAACGCAAGACCATAGGAATCCCGGACCGGATCCCTACGATGGGTTCTCCGGCAAGAAAATTGTACCCGACCAGTCCACCGCACGCCGCATCTCCCCCCAGCGAACTTTCGTAAAGAGCGTCGAAAAGCTTTTCTCTGGAGATCTGAGCGCCGCCAAGCGCCATGACCTCCTCAAAAAGATTTGCCCACGCCGTGATTTCCGAGGTAAAATTGTTGACGTGCACCATTGCCACCGGCTCTCCGGCAGGTGTGGCAACGACGTCGATCGCATCCTCGCAAAAGCACGGCTGATCTTCCAGCACCGTCATGAGAAACGCCGACGTCCCGGCAGACACGTTCGCCGTCCTCGGCAGAATGCTGTTGGTCGCCACCATGCCCGTGCCGGCATCCCCCTCGGGCGGGCAGAGGATGCAACCCGCTTTCAGCCTGCCCGTAACGTCCAGAAACGCCGCCCCTGCTTCGGTCAGACTCCCCGCATTTTCCCCCGCCATACGGATGGCGGGCAAAAGCCCCTCAAAATCCTTATGGATTCCCTCCTCTTCCAGAAATGCGTTGAACTTTGCAAGCATCACGGGATCGTATTTTCCGTCACGGACAGGAAACATTCCCGACGCATCCCCGATGCCCAGTACCTTTTCCCCCGTCAGCCGGTAATGCACATATCCCGCAAGCGTTGTCAGAAACGCCACGTCCTTTACATGCGCCTCACGGTCCAGAACCGCCTGGGCATAATGCGCCACACTGAAGCGTTGCGGGACGTGAAAGGCAAATCGCTCTGTCAGCTCCTGTGCCGCCCTGCCGGCATTGGTATTTCTCCAGGTGCGGAAAGGCACCAGAAGCCTGTCGTTTTCATCAAAAGCAAGATATCCGTGCATCATGGCGGAAACCCCGACGGCAACTACCCCGGTAAGCTCTCTTCCCAGCTTTTTTTCATAATCGCCGGCAAGTGCGGCGTAGCTTGCCTGCAAGCCACTGTGAACGCTTTCAAGGGAATACGACCAAAAACCGCCGACCATACCGTTTTCCCATTCGTGCGTTCCCTTGGCTATCACTCTTGCCCGGTTGTCGATAAGAACGGCTTTTATCCTCGTTGAACCCAGCTCGATCCCCAGGAAATACCGCTCTGCTTCCGCACCGACGACGCCTCTTTTTTTACTGAAGTGCCCGGTCATAATAAGGCGTACCGATATATCCGACCTGCGCAAAGGCTTCCGGATGATTCCGTATAATATAGTCTATATACGACGCTACCATACGTGCGGTCAGCAGATACCCTGCCGCATTCATGTGACCGTTGAGGTAAAAATTCTTTTTGAAGGTCTCGTCGTATACCGGAGCGTATTTTCTGAAATCCAGCACGTAAGTCTGTTCAAAAAGATCCGCCAGCCGGTATAAAAGCGCCGCATGAACCTCTCTCAGCCCGTCATATTTGTTTCCGCTCTCCCTGGGAATCGTCATCAGGAAAAACTTTGCATCCGGTTGATTTTGCCGGAGGCGCTGTATGATCTGAGCATAATACCCCACAAAGGTCTTTTTGTTCTGCTTCCAGTCGTCAAGGCAGATATCCTCCAACGCCCCCAGATTCTGGTCACGGCAATTGGAAATATCGTTGACGCCAAGCGCCATAATGTAGCATTGGCATTTCTTTTCCCCACTCCACAGGCCCCGGCTGTCCGCAAAGGACTCGCAATATTCCCTTGCCGTCATACCGCTTCTGGAAAAGTTATATACCTTGCTTCCCGTCATCCGGGCAATGTATTGTCCCCACGAATACTCATACATATCGTGAAAGGATTTTTTGCCCTCTTTGTCAATCGCTTCAAATTCTCCCGAGGACAGACTGTCCCCCACGCAGGCAATGGTGCGAAAGATCCCGGTAAAACCGCCGTCGCTCCGTATAACGTCCAACGGCTTTTCGTTCGGATCCGACAAATATTCTTTGATATCCATATTTTTTCCTTTCGTCTTTCTGTCAGTCGGGCGCCGTCAGCCTGCGCAAAAGGTCGTTGAACAGCTCATCCCGCCGGATGTAGTAAACGTATGCAATCTTATGCCGGCTGTCGTCAAAAGAATAGGTAAAATCATACTCACAGATCGGCGCCGGAACCTGCTTGTACGCAAAAAACCGGATCTTTCCGTCTGCCACGCTGTTGAGCCAGGACACCGCCGTAACGTCCCAGATAATCCGGCTCCACGCTTCGCCGCTTTTGACATAGGAGGCAACGTCCCGTTCGGTATTCGTGACCAGATAGTTGCAAAGTTCGTTTTTTCCGTACATCCTCTGCCTCATATCGTCGCCCGATATCGTAAAACCGCTGACAACACCCATGCACGGAAACTGCACGACCGGCGCCTGTGAATCCATTACGACCCTTGCTGCCGCAACGTCCTGAAACATATTGAACTCCCGGGTATTGACCCACGAATGGGCGTGCCCTCCCAGCCACACGATCACGATCCTGTCCTTGATCTGCGGATTGAGCAGAAGAGCGGAGGCGATATTGGTGATCGCTCCGATCGCCACCACGTACAGCGGATTTTCTTCCGTGTACTTCATCGCCCTCTCCGCAAGGTCTTTTGCCGCATCGGACACCACGGGGGTGCTTTCATCGTCCAGGTATTTTTCGGATCCCTTATATACCGAATCCTTCAGCCGCTCTTCTTTCATAAGCGAAAGAAGCTTGAGAATCTCCCGGTAGCTTTTTTCCATACCGTCCGCAGGCGATGAGGAATTGGCGTTGAAAAACGGTGCGGCGTAGATCGCCTGTACGTGGATACGGTCGTATGACCGGACCATGTAGGCAAGCGCAAACTGATCGTCTATCTCATTGTAGGTGTCGGTATCCAGAACGGCGTCCACCGTTCTGCCGACCGGCTCCAGGCATTTCCGATATGCTTTTTCTTCCATATTTCTTTCCTTTCTATTGCTTTTCCGTCAGGATCCTCGGCGCTGTCAGAATCCCCACTCTCCGGAGCATATACTCATCCGTCCAGAATCTGTCCTTTGTCCTCCAAGAATCCGGTCCCGGCCAGGGGATCCGGTCGTAAACGCTGTGAAGCTGACCGAAAGTGTTGATCCTCGTAGCAAAGAGAATCAGCTCCACACGGTGCCCCCCCTCGGACAGTTCGCCGAGACACAGCCGGTACGGCGGGAAATCAATATATCCCTGCTCTTTGCCGTCCAGAAGAACCTTGATTACCGCTCCACGGTATTTTGAAATTTCAATGTACTTTTTCCCGCCGCCCGCAATATCGAAGGAATACCTGATATTGCCGCCGTAGAACGGAAATCCCTGCTCCGTAATGCTTCTGAAGCAAAGCGTTTCGGGAAGTTTTGTGATCGTATTGAAGTAACCGTCGTTTTCCACGCCGAACTGCCCGAGAATCCAATACGGCTCCACCGAGATCATATTTCCGTACCGCAACCGGATGACAAGCTCGTTGCTCCCCCTCCGGATCTTCGGAAGCTTTACCGTAGAGATCGCACGATCGACAAAATAGCCGTCCGGCTCCATGGAAAGCGCCTCACCGTTGAAAAACGCTTCCGTGTATTCCGGATATTCAAGTCCCAGATGCGCTCCCTCAAAGTCTGTAAGCGAATTCACACGGAACCGGAGCGAGACCACAGCTTTGTCATCCTCTCTCTTCAACCGCCACGGCTGAGGGCGGAAACGCCCGGTTGCCAGGCTTTGTCCGGTTTTCCGGCGCAGAATCTGATCGATCTTCAGAACGTCAAGCGGTTCTTCCCACTCGCCGCCGTCAACCGAATACCCGGCTCTGTCCAGAATCAGAACGTTGTCCTCACTCAGCATATACGTTGCACGGTGTACCGGGCATCCGGCACTTACAAAAACCGGTTCCCGGTAAGAATATCCGCCCGCTTCGGTATCTCTGCCGGGAATCAGCTCCACTAACAGAGAGGAATACGCACCGGTATGCCACGCAATTTCGGTATTTCCGCCCGGATAGGTTGCGCAGAGCCGACGGCGGGTTCCGGCAAAGGTATCGTATCCGTAAACCGTCCACTCTCCCCGGAAGCGTATATTCAGCTTTTCCGCCTCGGGAGCGTCAGGGTCCGCCTTTTCAATATGGCTTAGGAAAACGTATTTGTTTTCGCCCTCGCAACGGACCTGATGAACTAATCCGCCGACACGCCCACCCGTTGCGTCGCTTACCTCTATGAATTTTTCCTTTTCAAAATGCTCCAGAAGCACAGACGATGACCACGGCATCCGGATGCACCGCTCTGCCAGCTTCTCCGCACGGTCGGACGCCACGCCATCGACGTATTCCGGCACACCTCCGAAGAAAATAATCTCTCCGCCCGCCTGCCGGAAGCGTTCCAGCGCATCCAGCGTGCCCGAACGGATGGTTTCCATGAACGGGACGATCACCGTCCGATAGTTCATCTCCCCAACCGAAAAGCCCTTGCCGTTCTCCCTCCACTGCTCCGGAAGCAAGGATTCGCAGACAAAGTCAAAATCGTTCAGGCTGTACAAAAGCCACTCGGTCAGGGCTTCAAACTTTTCGTCCAGTTCGGCTCTCTTTCTGCCCGTATGATCGGCAGGACCGAAGTGGAGCCAATAGGTCTCTATGGGGTGGATCACCGCAATACCGACCTCGGCTTTTCCTCTTGTCATAACCGTGTGGATCCTTGCGAAATGATCCTCCAGGTGGTGATATTCGGTATACCAGGCGGACTGATGCCCGATGGAAGCGGGATAATCCCTCTTGGCTTCCCCGCCCATGGACGCCCAGTACAGGTGCGGCACACGCTGGACCACACCAAGCGCCGCCTGCCAGTCCCCCTGAAGCTTGTGTCCACGGAAGTCAAAATCCCAGTTTGTCACGCCGTACAGCTCGCTTACGATTCCGGCTCTCCCGTATTGCCGGGCAACGCTTTGCGCCTGCTTTACAGTATTCAGCTCACGGTGATCGCAGAGCATATCCACACCGGGAAGATCGAAATTCCTGTAATGGCGCATCGCTTCCCCAATGTAAAGCGTCTGGGTCTCAAGCTTTTCCTCCCCCATCACGTGTCCCGTCAGTTTCAAACCGTTTTCGGCACACCATGCGCCGACCGTGTCGATGTAGCCGCCCGAAAAACGGTCGGTTATATGCTTATGATAATCATAGCGGATGGGCGAAACCCCCCCGTCTGCCCGCTCCCATATCAGAACCGGCAGATGCGCAAGAAGATCCACACCATACGCCCGCTCAAAGCTATCCGGCAGATCGCTTGTGTACGGCAGGATCGCCGCACCCTTATCCGTCGCCCTCACAAGCGGACGCTTTGCCCGCATCTGCGGCTCATCGGTAAATATGGAGGGGATCTCCGTGCCAAGCGCTTTGCCGAAACGCCTTTTGTAAACCTCATGCGTATGCCTTATGAAAGATTCTGCCGTGCTTTTCTGCAAAACATCGCAGTACTCCGCATATTCCATATAGGCAAACCATTTTTCATGCCCCACGGGGATGGTATCCCCAAGCGCAATTCTTTTATATTCCTCAAGATAACCGTCGTCACGCAAAAGCACGTCGTAGCAGGCAAGAAACACATATCGGTACCCGCCGAACCGGATCGCTTTTTTTCTGTCCTCGTCGTTCAGGCTTTCATCCTCATACGGATGAAACCGGAAGCAAAGGTATTTCTGACGGTTCTCGTCATCTTCATCTCTGACCATTCCCCCCGCATCTCCCGACGGATAGCGGTCCTCATCGTAAAGGCGGGGAATCATTCCCGTATTTTTTCCTTTTTCCACACACGCCCCGACCATATCCAGAAATTCTTCCGACATATACGGGGTTGCCATATTCAGCCGGGTGTGCATATAAAATCCGCCGAATCCCATCCGGCGCATAATCTCGATTTCTTCCTCCAGTACTTCCCGGTTCAAAGCGCAGTTCCACGCCCAGAAAGGAGCGGCTCTGTATTCCTTGGTCGGCGACCGAAAGAGATCCATGGGTATTTTGCTGTGCGCATTTGCGTTTTTCATTTTCTGTCCTTTTTGATCAATTTTCCGGTCGCAACACCGCAAAGGCACACGGTGCCATGCGGTGCTGCGGAAATATCCGGTATTACCGGAACAGGTCCTCGTAATAAAAGGCGTCGCCCTCGTCGCCAGGCGTTGTCAGGTCATACGTCAGTCCCGATACGGCAATGACGTCCCGGCTCAGAAGACCGATGAATTCAAACTTTGCGGAAACATAAGATTTTTTCATATACGTTCCTCCTCAATTGCCGGACGCCGGCAATATCTCGCAGGTTTTGCCGTCCGTCACCGTCAGGATATAGGTGTCGCTCACGTATTCGTTGCCATCGACGTCAACGGCATACGCCGTAATCGTTCCGCTGAGGAAATCCGTACCGGAGGTCAGCGGAATCCCCTTGAGCGAAATGGCAACGTAATAGGAATCTTCCCCCGCATCGTAGGTCTTTTGGTTCCCGCTTTCATCGGTATACCCCAGATAGCGGTACACCACTCTGCTTTGCAGTTCGATATCGCCGGTGGTTTTCACCCCCGTTTTCTCGTCAAGCGTACCGGTAAAGGACTCCAGATTCATCCGGAATCCGGCTTCCGCATAGTCCAGCGAATGGATCCGGGCAACAAAACGGATGTCAAAGGTTTCGTCCGAAACATTCCGTAACTGCACGCCCTCAAACACCGGTTCGGCGGATATCTGCTCACTGCCGATTGCTTTCAGCTCGTCCTCGCTCAGCGCCTTTCCGTAAACTCTGATGTCGTCGTAAGTAAAGTACTGCCCCTGACTGGACTGGCTCCACTGCTTTCCGGAAAAATTCAGGTCAGAGCCGTCCACAAACATAGCCGCAGACGCATTTCCTGTTACCGTATTGGTACCGCTGGTGTTCCAGTCGTCGTGCGTCTCATACATCGTCATCGTACAGCTTCCCTTGGAAACCCTCGTCATGGTGATGGCAAGAACCGAATAGGTATTCTCCGCAAGTTTGCCGTAATTTGCGGATATCTGATAACCACCGTTGAAGTGCAACCTCGCATAGGTCGTTCCGCCGCTCCGGAGAACACGGATTCCGGCGGCAGAGTTCAGCTTTTTTTCATTAACGCCCAGAACAAGCGGCGCTCCGGCTAAAGCGTTGGTCGCTTTATAGCGAACGCAAACCGTATATTCATCGGTGATATCGTCCAGAAGCGTTGTTCCGATACCGTTCGCCTCGTCCACCGTAAAGGACAGCCATTCGCTCGTCGCCGCCCCGATGGTCGCCTCTCCGTTTGTGATCGCAGAGCTTGTGCCGTCCGTCGTAAAGGTCAGTTTGTCGCCTGCCGATCCCCTCGGCGCTTTGTTGGCAAGCTGTTCCTCCTGCGTGTCGCCCTCAAAATTCCAGTGAAGCAACAGATTTCCGTCGGTCGTAAATTCTTTTGCCGATACAAAAAGACTCAACGCCGATATCAGCATGATGGTGCTTAAAAGCAGACAAAGAAATTTTTTCGTCTTCATATCTGAAAATCCTTTCATGTATTTTAGGAATACCGGATCTCTCTGGAAAATCCGATCGTGTCGATCAGTTCCCGATAGGTCTCCTCCTGCCGGGAATCGGTGTATTCATACCACAAAATTCCGGTAGCGTAAGGGTCGTTGTCAATTTTGCTCAGGAACCGGAAGGTTGCCTCGGAAATGAAGTAGTAGGCATGCACCCATACCGTTTTCCCCTGCTCATACGCATATTTCTTGATGGGAAGACCGTAATTTGCGTCATACGCATTGTAGTGATAATCCTTCATGCTGATCTCGTCGGACATATCCACGCACTTTTTCCAGTCCAGCAGGATCTTCGGACGGTAAGCGCTGCAAAGCTCGTTCAGGCTGTAAGTATAAAGCCCCCACTTAGACTCGTCGGCATATGCCGCCATCAGGTGCATGAAGAAAACCTTGTTCTTGCTGTGAAGATAATCCGAAGCTTCCTTCAAAAACATCTCAAAGAATTCGCCCCTGATCTTCATGATATTGACGTACATCTCCTCGGTTACCTCTACCCCGGGTGAGGAAAGATCCACGCCGTACCGCTCCTTGTATTTCTGCACGATCGGCTCGTTGTACCCGTAATGGATCGGATCCGAAATAAAGCTGGAATGTCCGAGAAGTCTGATCTCCACGCCGTCAAAACCGCACTTGTCGGAAAGATATTTCACGTAATCCAGCCAGTGTGCCCTGACTTCGGCATAGCCCTCGCAAAGCGTTCCCGCCACATATTGGCACTTTCCTTTTGCCATGCAGTAAGCGTTTCCCTGCAACCAGCCCTCGCCGCTGAGTCCGGAGCCTGCATATTCAAACTCCCAGCCCCAATTGGTGAAGAAGGACAGGAATTTTTCAAGCGGATAGGAGCCGGACAGTTTTGGCTCTTCCTCATATCCCCACACCTTGGAATACGGCTCATCCCCAAAGGTAGCGATGCTGTTTCTGGCATAGGTCGCCACGCTTGTGGTAAGCTTTGTATCCCCACTGTAAAGGCTTATCATGGAAAACGGAATGGTCAGCAGCTTTTCCCGGACGGCGTCCGGAAAGGTCATGGCGATATAGTCGGTTCCCTCTTCAAAATCAAAGCCGGTGATTCGGAGGACGTATACGCTTGCGTTTTCATATTTCAGAAGCCCGTTGGCATCGTATACGTTTCGCTTTTCAACCGTCCATGACGTATCGAACGAACCCTCGTATTTCTGATAGGTATAGTTGGTCTTGCTCCCGTAAAGCGTAACCTGCGGCGTTCCGATCTCGGCGGCGGTTCTGGCGGAATACGTCGTCCGCACGTCCTTGTTTTTCAGTTGCGCCACACCGTCCAGCATAAAGACCGCCTCTATGCCCGTGATCTTACCATCGGTCACATCCGCATTGTCCCGTCTCACCAGACGCATTTCAGGGTGTTTGGTGATGAAGTTGTCAAAGTAGACCCGTCTGCCCCCCACAACGTCCTCATACCAATTGCTGTTGTCCGCCGTCTCGCCCTCGGGAATCGTAAGTCCGCCTCCGCCCTCATACGGCTTATAGATCGCAATCATCTCAAGACCGAGCTTGTGCCCGATCTTTACGTACTGAAGCAGAATATTGCCGCCGCAGTTCAGAAGATTGGCTTTCAGCTTTCCGTCTCTCGACGCAATCGGCGCAGAACATCTTGTGTCCGAAAAGACCGGATATCCGTCCCCCGGTACGATGATGTACACCCGGGTATAGCCACAGTCGTCAATCGTGGTCAGCGTTTGGGTTATGGTCGCTACCGATATGTCCTCCTTGACAATCGTGCCCTGAATGTCGAACACCGGTGCGATCTGCGTACCCTTTGCCGTCTGAAATCTTACGTAACCTTTCAGCTCTCCGCCGGTAACGTCACCGGCAGGGTCGCTCTCATCCGGCGGTATGATATCCGCATCGGTTATCGTACTGACCGTATCGTCTCCCCCCTTGCCAGACGAGCAACCTGCAAGGCTCAGCGCCAGCAGGAGCAACGCAAGGCATAACGAGGTCCATTTTAAATGTTTTTTCATTTAAAACTTTCCTTTCTTATTGCGCAAAAACCTTGGTTCTGACGTTTTGCAGATTCTGTTTTGCCCCCTGAAGAATATAGTCGTAGTCGGTTCCCGTCGATATAATGTTGATGCCAAGCTTCTCCCAGAAAGCGATCTGTTCCGGGTCGGTGGTCCCGAGGGACACGCCGATCGGCTTTCCGGCAGCTTTCAGAATTCCGATCGCTTCCCGGATATACTTCTGGGTATGCTCCCCATAGATCTGCCCCAGCTCTCCAATAGATCCGGAGAGATCGCACGGACCGAAGAAATATCCGTCAATGTGAGGATTTTTTACAATTTCCGGCAGGTTTCTGACTGCGGTTTCGGTCTCTATCTGGATAAAACGCAGAAAGCTGTTTTCTACCTCGTTTATGTACGCATCGGTGCTGTTGAGTCCGTAATGGACGGCACGAAGCGGTCCGAAGCCCCGGATGCCGTAGGGCGGATAGGTGCAGTATTTCATCGCATTTTCGGCTTCCTCGGCGGTGTTTACCATGGGCACAACGATACCCTGCGGTCCCATTTCCAATATCCGCTTCATATGGTTATAATCGTTTCTTGCCACCCGGACCAACGCCGGCGTTCCGCCGGCATTGATCGCTGTAATGTGGTTGCGGATAGACGTATAACTGTTTTCCGAATGTTCGCTGTCGATCCAGATAAAATCAAATCCGATATTTCCCAACACTTCGGAAACAATGGAATCGGTCATGGAGATGTGACTGCCAACGAGTTTCTCATGCAGTCTGCTTTTCAGTTCTTTGCCAAGGTTCAAGTTTCTCTGTAAATCGTTCATATGGCTCTAAAACCTGTCAGTCCTCTTTCTTTTTGCGTTTTACGGTCATAACCGTCACGGCACAAACGGCGGGAATCAGAATGGCGGCACCCGTAACGGTAGCTCTGCATCCGCCCTTTTTCTGTTCGTCCTCTGTAACAACTTCGGTCGTATCTGCCGTGGTATCCGACGGCTTGTTTCCGGCGGCGTCTCCGTCCTTGTTGTCAGCCGGATCGGGATCAGGAGTCGGTTCCGGGTCGGGCGTCGGGTCCGGCGTGGTATCGGGCGGGGTCGGCGTTTCTGCCTTGTTGATGGTCATGACCTCTGCCTGCGTCAGACAGGTGTTGTATATCCGGATATCGTCGTAAATGTAGGTCTTGTTATAGTCTGGGGAAGTCTGTCCCTTGTAGTTGCCTGCGCCAAAGTAGAAATCGGCGACCGTGCTCAGGATCTTGTTACCCGTTTCGGAGGTCGTGATGCTGGTGGAATCGTAGAACATATTCCAATCGTCATAAGTCTGATAGTAGTTTGCAGTATAGGTATTGTCGCTGTTCTTCTTTACGGCAATCGCTATGGCAACGTATTCGTCATCCGTCATCCGGTTGTCAACCACACCCGCATCCTTTGCGTTCTCGTTGTTGACACGCATTTTCACAAAGTTCCCCTTGAGCAGATACACACGGAGAGGCAGAGTGCCGCTTCCGGTCACGTAAAACGGAGAGTTGGTGTTGTTCTCCTGACCGTTGACCTTGAATCTCAGGTAGAGCGTGTAACCGTCGGTAACACTGTTGATCAGAGTGTTGCCCTTTCCGGTCGAAGCGTCCAGGCAGAAATCCAGTCCCTCGGTCACAGGGGAGCCGATCGTCGCTTCACCGTTTGCAATGGAAGAGCTGATTCCGTCTGTCAGCAATACCAGCGAGTCGGTCCGGACGCCGTTTTTCGCCTTGTTGGCAAGCTGTTCTTCCAGCGTATCGCCCTCAAAGTTCCAATGGAGTACCAGTGCGTCATCTGCGGTGTTCTCGGTTGCGCCAACGGTAAAGGTAGCGAATATCCCGATGACAACCATCAATGCCATAATGATAGAAAGTGTCTTTTTCATTTTTGTTCTCCTTTAAAAATATTTGATTTTTTGGGGGAAAGTATTCAGCCCTGTTTGCGGGCGTTATCCACAATGCGGTCGATGATCTTCTGCCACTTGCTGGAGTTTCTCAGCAGAGAGTTCGGGTTGGCTTTGGTGGCATAATTCACAAGCTTGCGGAGATCTCCCGTGGAGCCGTTCAGGAGGGTCAGACCCTCATTGGCAAACAGCGACGTCCGGTCTATGGAGTAGATACCTACAATATAATCAAGCATTTCCACAAACACCGTACTGTTCGCCAGAATTCCCTCCAGCAGGACGTTGTAATAGGAAGGACGCACATACTTGAGAGAATAGAAGGCAAAATCCTCCAGAATTCTTCCCAGCATATCCAGATCCTTTTCCCCGTTCATAACAGCAACGCTTGAGGAGTTGTACTGGTGGCACCACGCATAATATTTGTCCTGATCCTCGTTCCACTTCGGCAGAGGCAGAAACAGATAGGTAAAGTCTACCTCCCGCATACTGGTATTGTGATAAGGCAGTCCCGCAATCTGGAACAACACCTGATTCTGTTCAAACAGATTGGGGAAATTGTTTCTGTTATAAGCGCCCCACGACTCTGCCGCATCCGAATAAACGCTCGTCTTTGCGTGCGCCAGATCGTATATCTTGTCGTAAAAGTTGGTAAAGCGCTCATCAAATCCCAGCTTCAGATTTCCCTGCGTATCTTCTTTGATAAAGGTGATGTCCGATCCTGCCAGCAGGGCGTCCACGCAAGCGCTGTTGCTGAAGAATCCGAACGTGTCACCCAGCGAAACCTCGTTGTCCCGGTCTGCATCGGTATAGACCAGCTTGGTATATTGGATAAAGGTATCCAGGGTCCATTTTCCGTTGCGGATGAGGTCAAATATCTCCTCCGCACTGATTTGGTATTCGGTCGCCAGATCCTGGTTGAAAACCGTGCAGACGGACGCCGTCCAGGAAGTGTACGCAAAATCTCCCATAAGGAAATAGTTTTTGCCGGCAATGGCGGTCTTGTCAATAAAGTCGCTGTACCACCATTCCTTATCCGTCTGAATATGCGGAATGTTCTGCATCGGCAGGGTGTAACCCTGTACCCCGCAGGAAGTGGTGTTCATCGTGCCCGCAAGAACGTAATCCAGCTCGTTCGTTCCGGCTGTATACTGCGTTCTCACCTCGTTGACAATGCCGGCGGCATTGCTGACAACGTTCTGATACGTAAACGAAATATTGTACTTGTCATACATGGCAATATTTCTTTCATAAACGCCTCTTTCCACCGGGTCGCCGGCAATGTCTCCCTCCAGCTCGTCGATCGTGGAAATATTGTCTCCCTCACTGTATGTAAGAAACCGTATTTCCTTTCCTCCGTAGTCCACCGCTTCCAGCCCGTCATACTCCGTGCTTTCCGCCCTCGGGGTCGTGACCGGCGTTTCCTCGCCCTTCTTCTTAGAGCAGGAAACCAACGCCGGACAAATTGCGCCGATCGCAAGCGTGATCAGCAAGAATATACTCAAAACTCTTTTCATAAAATCCTCCTTTTATTCAGCAATGACCAATGCAATCCTTTTTCAGATCCCCCCTTCACCAAAAATTCATTCTGCACACGATACTCACGCCCCTTTCCTCAATAAATTGCGTTTTTGGCATCATTCAGACGACTTCCCGCCTTACAGACGCATCCCTTTACAAAATTTTGATTGTTGTTTTTGATATCCTCTTCCGTAAAGCAAGCGTACAAGATTTCACGGTTCGTCGTTCGGTTATAATCAAAGGCAACGTATATTCTTCCGTCCGGCATCACGCATCCCGCCGGGTAGGAGGTCTCCTGCCGTGCGTCCAGCAAAAGCTTGTATTTCCACGTTTTTCCGCCGTCCTCCGACAAAAACGCCGTCATGTCCCGGCGGTACCGGAAATGGTCGTTTGTGACCAGCAGAAGATTTCCGGACGGCAGGGCTGCAAGATACGCCCTCGCCGAAGCATGGTCCATCAGTTTTTGCGGCTTCGACCATGTTTTTCCCTCGTCAAAAGATTCCGAATACGCAATCTTGTCGGTGCATCTCATGGTCATCAGCAGACTGCCGTCCGGTCTCCGTGCAAGCGTGTTTTCATCAAACGTCGTATCCGGCTCATCCGCACTTCCGAGATAAGTAAGCGTTTTTCCGCCGTCCTCCGAGACATATACGTTGGACTTTTCAAGCCCCGGCAGATGAAACAGCCGGTCCTTGCTGTAATATTTCCATACCGACACGGGATAAAGCCATTTGGTCCTGCTCAGAGCAATCGGCGGGGTCGCCATCACACCGTCGCACAGGCGCACCGGCTTGCTCCACACAATCTCGTCGGCGTCCGGGTCCTCGCTGTACATCGCCCAGACGCCCCCTCTGCCGTCCCACCATTCATACGATTGGCTCCAGAAATGCCACAGGCGCCCGTTGGGGTCTATCCAGAGAATCGGCTCGTGCATTCTCACCGAGTCCGCATGGTCAATCACAAATGCCTCATAATGCCAGTCCTTGCCGTTGTTGCTGTAAGAGATCTGGTTATAATTGTTGGCACATTCCCAGGCTTCCGTCGAATTGTCGCCGCTGAACGTGCAGATAAGCCGCCCGCCGGGGGTACACACCATGCAGGGAGCGCTCTGCCACCGGCGATAATGCCTGGAATAATCCTTGTCATCCTCCCCGGGATTCTTCAGGATCATCGGCGGTTTCAGCGCCGCCTGGATGTCCGGGGTCAGATTTTCCTTTGAATAATAAGTTTTCATCATACTCTCCTTTTTAATTTCTGGAATCGTTTGTACTTGCCAACAGTTTCCGGTACTCGGTGGGCGTCATTCCCATCACGTTCAGAAAAGCCTTGTTAAACGCCGCCGTGCTGTTGAATCCCACGTTGAATGCAATCTCCGTCATGCTCAAATTGTTTTCAAAGATCAGCGAAGCGGCACCCGCAATCCGTTTCATAATGAGATATTTCTTGGGGGTAAAGCCCGTATATTTCTTAAAAGCGTCGGTAAAACGGTTGACCGAAAAGCACTCTGCCTTTCCCACCTCGTCAATGGAAATATCGCACATATAATGTTCATCCATATACGACATGGCGTTCTGCACCCGGTTATATACCGCCACGTCAAAATGTCCGGCAGTATTCCCGTTTTCGGAAACGTGGTAAAATTTCACCATGTTGAGAATATAAAGCAACAGATACCTTTCCCCGTCCTGAGAAAGCATATCCTGCCGGTCCCTCAGCATCTGGTCCGCCACCCGGATGATCGCCTGCGAACACCGGGAATTTGCCGGGATCCTTACGTTAAGTTTTTCCCCGCCCAGGTACACCGCCTCCAGAAGGCTGGCGTAAATCCCCGTCTCCCCCGGCAGTTCCACGTCGCTCAGCGAAAAAACCACCTTTATCAGATCCACGCCGGATTGCTCGTTTTTGATCGACAGCGAATGAAACATTTCACTGAGAAAAAGAAACACGTCTCCGCTCATCACGGGATACTGCACTCCGTTCACCCAATAGGTCCCGGAACCGCCAAGAAAAATATTCATTTCCAGCTCGGAATGCGAGTGATGCAGGCATAGCTCATTGGTATATTCCTTGACACGACTTATTTTTATCACAACAATTCCTCACATCAGACAAACTTATTGATAATAACTATACAACTGTTTATATTATATCATCTTTATCTGCTTATTTCACAAACTAAAGCACCATATTTACAAACTTTTTCACCGTTTTTCGACGTACGGGATCCTCATGCCTTTCCCGGAAAGTCTGGATCCGTGCTATTATATCCCGTCCCCTGAAAGTCATAACCGCCGGCAATGCCGGTGATTCCGGGATACAAAAAACAGGCAACAGATGCTTACGTATCTGTTGCCTGTTTCCGTATCAATCTTTAATGTTTCTGATCTTCGTCAAATCGCCGCTGCACAACGCCTCCATGTTGCGAAAGATCTTGTCCGCATCCCAATCCCACCACTTGAGACCGACCAGATAGGCGGTAAGCGCTTCGTCGAAACGCTGTCGAATCACCCGGCAGGGATTTCCGCCTGCAACACAATAAGGCGGAACGTCCTTCGCTACCACTGAATCAGCAGCAATGACAGCACCGTCCCCAATATGCACGCCCGGCATAACCGTGACGTTCTGACCGATCCACACATCGTTTCCAACCACCGTGTCCCCCTTCAGCGGAAGGTCGTCAAGCGTCGGCGTATATTTTTCCCATCCGCCGCCCATTATATTGAACGGATAGGTTGAAACGCTTTTCATCCGGTGGTTTGCGCCGTTCATCACAAACTCAATTCCCTTTGCAATGGCGCAAAACTTTCCGATAATAAGCTTATCGCCCAGAAACTCATAATGATGGGTGACGTGTTCCTCAAACTTTTCCGCACCGTCCACGTCGTCGTAATAGGTATAATCGCCGACAATGATATTGGGGTTCGTGATGACGTTTTTGATGTACACAATTTGTTTGATGTTTTCGTTCGGATAAATTTTATTCGGATCCGGTCCTGTCATATTCTGAAATCACCTCCGTAAATTCCGATTTGTCGATATCTTATTTTATTATATCACAAACACGCCCGTTTTTCAATCGTCCTCGCTCACTTTTGCAACTTCAGATCCTTTCGCACGCTGGAATTCACCGCAAACTGTTGACATTCTCCGCCAAAACAGGTATAATATAAAGAGATTAGCATTTTCGGATGCCGTACTGCCTGCAAGCCTCCGGAAAGCAGAACGGACGGTGATTATATGAACGAAGCGGATTACTCCGCCGCCTTTGCGGAAAACGAAAAGGAAGCCAACCTTTATGCTGCACGCTGTATGCGTGTGCTTGCGGCTGTGGTTGCCGTGATCTGGGTGCTGAATGTTCTGGGGGTGTTCATTGTTCCGAAAGCCATCATGGCAGTTGCCGGAATCGGCGGGATCTTGCTTCTGCTCCTGCCCAGCCTCCTTTTGCGGCTTATAAATCAGAATTCACCACGCCTGAAGCTGTATATTCTGCTGTGCTGTATCTTGGGCATCACGCTGTTGTCTGCCGCATTGCCAAGTCACGCCATTCTGGCATGGGCAGTGCCGGTGGTTCTGGGATGTCATTACTACTCCAAGCGCTTCTCCTTCGGTCTGCTTGCCGTTTCCGTGGTGTGCATGGCGGCGTCTCTCCTGATCGGCGCCTATTTCGGGGAATGGGACAGCAATCTGCTCAAGGCACTGGAAACTGACGGTCCCCGGGTGGTCACGCACGATACTATTCGCCGCATCGTCCTGTTCTACATTCTGCCCCGTTCGCTGATTCTCTGCGGCGTGACCATCATATGCTCCACGCTGGCGGACCGCACCCGGAAACTGCTGGAACGGCAGATCAAGGACAGTGCGGATAAACAACAGATCGCCTCTGAACTGAGCGTGGCTACCCACATCCAGACCTCCATGCTCCCACGCATTTTTCCCGCTTTCCCCACGCAAAAGGAATTTGATATCTACGCCATCATGAACCCTGCCAAGGAAGTAGGCGGAGATTTTTACGACTTCTTCCTTGTGGACGACGATCACCTGGCGGTGGTGATCGCAGACGTATCCGGCAAGGGCATTCCGGCGGCGCTGTTCATGGTCACCGCCAAAACACTGATTAAGGACCACGCACAGCACGGCACGTCGCCGGAGCTTGTCTTTACGGAAGTGAATCACCTGCTCTGCGAAACAAACGACGAGGGAATGTTCGTAACCGCCTGGATGGGCGTGCTGGAGCTGTCCACCGGGCACCTCACCTACGTCAATGCGGGGCATAATCCGCCGCTCTTGCGGCGTGCCGGCGGATATGATTATCTGCGTAGCCGCCCCGGATTTGTCCTGGCAGGAATGGATGAAACACGCTATCGGTCGTACAGCCTTGATCTGGCGCCCGGAGACGCACTGTTTCTGTATACCGACGGAGTTACCGAGGCAACCAATGCGGAGAAACAGCTCTACGGTGAGGATCGGCTCGCCGACGTCCTCAATGCCAACCGGGACTGTGCGCCGGAGGCACTTCTGTCTGCGGTCAAAGCCGACGTAGAAGCGTTTGTCGGGCAGGCACCTCAGTTTGACGACATCACTGTGCTGAGCCTCTGCTATTACGGGCAGACGCCCTCCCTCTGACCGTATGCTGAAATTTCTTCCTTTTTCCCGTGTGAAAAACGTACTATTCCTTATAATCAAATAAACTTTCGGGGCTGTCGCAAAAGGCAAAAAATCCTTACAGCGACAGCCCCGATTTTATGTTTTCCTTTGGTGAAAAAAGATATTACCATACAGGCAAACTTTTTAATCAAACTGCTTTTCGCCCACCGGGCGAAAAGCTACCTCACTTCTTCCCTATTCACTTTTCACTATTCACTTCTTTATAACTCTGCCAAAAAGTGAAAAATAAGTAAAACTCCCGCACTTTTGTGCGGGAGTTTTGGCAGGGGCAGAAGGACTTGAACCCACGACATACGGTTTTGGAGACCGTCGTTCTACCAACTGAACTATACCCCTATATTATACGGCGCTTTTTTGCGTTGCGAAGCTCCGGTGCTCCGCTCTGCTGTGCGCTCAACGCAACTATTATAGCACAATTTGCCGGGAATTGCAATAGCTTTTTGAATTTTTTTCGATTTTTTCGTTTTTTTCAAAAAGCGCCCTGCCGGGAGCATTTGGCTCCCG
>ENA-ORMN01000645-ORMN01000645.1-human-gut-metagenome-genome-assembly--contig:-NODE-645-length-39590-cov-5.243632_pt1 | contig 39590 bp, 40 predicted proteins | sample MGYA00242102_ERZ508993 | MGnify/ENA primary metagenome ERZ508993 (study PRJEB26280, sample SAMEA2338770) | human gut metagenome | biome: human gut; feature: human-associated habitat; material: faeces...
TTGGAAATTAAATTTTTTTTACTTATATTTGCACTATCCATTCATCCAGGTACTATCCTTGAGAAAGATAAAAGGCTTGGAATTAGGGTCAGGGGGTTATTAGTAATCCTCTTTAGGAAATAACACATAAAAGCTCCTAGGCTACAGCGTATCGTCGCAAGGGGAATAGTAGTGGATATAAGTCCTGTTAGAATTAAACTAATGAAGGCATTCCTTAAAGTCGGTCCTTGGTGGATAAATACCACCCTGGTTAAACAGATAGGTTGAATAAAAGTTATTTCTAAAGAGAAACCACTCGTTAAAATGGTCAGAGGGATGAGAGGGCCTAGAGGATTCTTATATAGAATAAGATACTCTAAATAATAAATAGTAACTACTATTTAAATAACGCGCGAGTAAAATTGCTAAAGCCCTTATTATGTTTAAAAAATATTGGTGGATACTACTATTAGGGTTAGCTTTAATAGGATTGATTATTTTATTTTTACCTAAATATCAGACTATACAGTATGAGATACCTTCTACTATTAATATAACAAATACTACTACTTATAAAGTAGATACTATGGTATTTATAGCAGTTAATAAGGTTATGGGGATAGATAGTTTGAAGGTGAATATACTTTATAATGACAGATACTTTAAGTATAATAGAGATATTAAAGCTGTACTCTATCAAAATAATCCAAAAGATTATAACCTATTTATAAATAGGACTGTTTCAAATAGAGAAATTGAGGTTATAATTGCTCATGAAATGATTCATTTGAAGCAGTATTATGATGGCATATTAATACAGAAAAGTCTCACAGATTCAATAGTATATAATGGCATTAAGTTTAGCCCTACTACTAGTTATAATGAAAGGCCTTGGGAAAGAGATGCTTATACTAACCAAGATATAATGCTAGCTAAAATTAAAGATTTAATGTATGAGAAAAAGAATTGACTATAAAGCCATTAACACTCATAATGGAGAAGTAACTAAAAGAGTAGTTATTAAATATAAGGTTGGTAGGAAAAGAAAATTAGTTCTTAGTACTAATATTAATGCTGACCAACAATTAACAGCTGTATCAGTAGCATTAGTTTAGTATGGATAAATGGAATAATCTCTCCATGACTGAGAGAGCTGAATTAATGAGGATATATCGGTCAAATGGTATATCCTCAATTTCTTTAATGAGGGATCATTATAATAAGTATGATGATGGAGGAGATATACAACCTAGTGATGCTACATTTAGAGCTACTTTAACTAATCCTGTTAATAGTTATAGATCTAATGCTCCTGCTGGAATAGGGGATGCAGCTATTACTAAAGCTACAGGTTTATTAAATCCAATTACAGCAGCTACTTTAACTGCGGCTCCATTAGGAGCTATCTCTAAAATTAATGCAGCAGCAAAAGCATATAAAGCTGCTAAAATAGCTAATCCTATTATTGCTTCTACTATAGGAGCATCTAGTACTTCTACTGGGTTAGCTGGTTATTTAGATAGTAGGCCTGATAAGAAATTATCTAGAGATATAGAGGATAAAAACTATGTAGGTGTAGCTTCAGATTTAGTAGAAGGTGTTACAGAAGGATTAACTGCTATTAGTCCATTAAGGGTTATTGATACTAAAGGTGTTAAGAAGATAACAAGACCTTTAAAGAAGCAATTAACAAGAATATTACGTCCAGGAGATATTAAAGTAGGTGATAATAAATTATCATCTAGAGAAGCTGCTATAAGATACTTAAATAATATAGATCAGTATAATGTTCCCTATAATTCTTCTAATAAAGAAGCTTTTAAAATAGCTCCAGAATTAGAAGATTATTTGATGGAGACCAAGCAGTCTTTTTCTCCAGAAGTAGTAGACAAATTTATACAGAGACAGGGGAGAATGTTAAGAGGAGTCAAAGCATCTTCTCCAGAAGGAGGGGCTAAAACAATAGGTTATGGGGATAAGTTAGTTCCAAGTTATGAATATAAAAGAGATCGAGCTTTTATTAAAAGAGCCCATGCTGAGGGAATTAGTGATGAAGAGGCAAATAACAGATTAAATTATAATCTAAAGGTAAGTTTAGATGCTGTTAGAAAAGATATTATTAATAAATATGGATATGAAGCCTGGGATACAATGTATCCTTCTTTAAAGAGAGGGTTAACTGATATTAGATTTAACGTAGGACCAAACAAAGAGTATCCTAAAGCAACAGAAGCTGCAATTAGAAATAATATAGAACAGTTTATGAAAGAACAAAAGGATGGTAGAAGTCCAAGAAGAGTTGATTCCATTAATACTTTGTTTATAGACCAGCTTAAGAATTTGTAAAAATAATTAGCAAAATATTTGCATATTAAATTTATTTTACTTATCTTTGTATTGTTAAAAAATAATAAATATAAATGAAACAGATCTTAGTAATTTTTTCACTTGGAGCTTTAGTATGTTCATGTACTTTAATGCATCCAAATGCTACAGAACAAACTGTAGATTCAACAGAAGTTGTTCTGGCTGATACAGTAGCAGATTCTACTGTTATTGATACTATTAATTTTGAGTAATTATGGCATGTAAAGGTGGTAAAAAGGGTAAAGTCACTGGTCGTGGTGGTAAGAAATAATAAGCTTAGGTATTAAGCTGTACCGGGTTGGTAGTTATCCCTTCATTAACTAGTAAGTGTACATAACTAGGGAGTTGGCAAAAACTACATTACTCTTGGGTAGCATAGAGGTTAATGCACTTGACTGTTAATCAAGATATCGTAGGTTCAAATCCTACCCCAAGAGCATAGGAAGCGTGTTGTTGGATTGATCCATAGTATAATGGTAGTACCCTAGATTTTGGTTCTAGTAGTTTTAGTTCGAATCTAAATGGATCAACTGGTTAAATTTTATGTTAAATAAAAGATTATGGGAGAATTAAGATTATTTACCTATGAGGGTGTAAAGAGATATAAATCAGTAAGGAGAGCTATTGCAAGAGGACATGTCTCTGATACTGGAATTATATATCCTAGAAGACCTTTTAATAATAGGAAAAATAAACCCTTTGAGGATATTAAAAGGAGTATTTATGGAGAATTTAAGTGTAGACAAAAAGAACGATTATAATAATGAACCAGTATATTTTTGTGCATCGTGTCTATCACTGTCAGTAATGAACTATACTGGAATTGTAGATTGTTATTGTGGCCATTGCACATCTACAAGAATTATAGTAGGGAATATATATCAATGGGAGAAACTCTACGAAGAAAAATATGGTCATAAATTTTTAGATGAAAAAAAGTAGAACTATGGGAAAGATTGTTGAATTAAAAGAAGGGGTACAAGAAGTTAAAGAAAATAAAGCTGCTAATCAACCTCCAAAACTTGATTATGATAAGCTTAAAGAGATCTGTAATGGTCTAGCTAATGAGAATCATGCCTTGAGAGAGCAGCTTATGCAAAGAGGATATGCTGAAGCAATTAAAAGAATAGACTTTTTATTTAAAGCTCTTGAATTTAAAGAACTATTCTCTAAAGAGTTTGTAGATTTTGCAATTGAAGAGATTCAATCTGCTCTAACTCCTCCTGAAGAGTCTAAAGTTGAGAGTGAGTCTGCTGAATAAATTAATTTATATATATGGGAAATATCACTAAGAATTCTAATATAGCCCATATAGTTACTACGTTAGCAAAAGCAGATAATAATTTCTTTAGATATTGGTTACAATTTATTAAACCCCTACATGGCTTATCTTATAAGGAAATGGAAGTACTAGCCTCATTTTTAAGAATGAGATATGAACTATCTAAAAGTATATCCAATGATGAATTATTAGATAAGGTACTTATGAATGCTGATACTAAGAGAGTTATCAGAGAAGAGCATAATATTGCTCCTCCATACTTCCAAGTATTGCTTGCTAAGTTTAGAAAGTTAGGGATAATAAAGGATAATAAAATAGAAAAGAAATATATTCCAAATCTAGAGATAGATTCAAAAGAGTATAAACTAATTTTACTATTTGATCTTAAGACTGATGATAACTAATAAACTTTTAAAATCAGTTATAAAAGAAGTATCCAAAGAAATGGAGTTACCTGAGGAAGTAGTAACTGTGGCATATAGATCTTTATGGGAATTTAGTGCTTCAGTAATAGCAGCTATTCCAATTAAAGATTTAGAGTCTGAAGAGGATTTTAAACAACATCGTGTAAGTGTTAATATACCTGGCCTTGGAAAGCTCTATACCACTTGGGATAGGATAGTAGGATTAAGAGAAAGATATAATTTACTACAAGAATTAAAAAATGATAAAGAAAAAACTAGTACTGAAGAAGATTAAACCAACTTTTACTAGATTGGTAACTACTGCAGATAGATATACTTTTGAGGACTCCATTACTGAGACAGGTATGGTTATACCAGATATGGAAGGAGCTATTAAAGATATTCAAACTGTAGTAGCCATAGGTGATGGAGTTAGAGAGATTAAGGAGGGAGATAAAGTTTCTCTAAACTTTAAGAGATTTGCTCAATATAAGTATTCCAAGAATTCAGCAAAAGCTGATATGGAGGAATATAATAATCAGATAGTCTCTTATGCCTTTACCTTTGTAGAAATAGATGGAGTTGATTATTTATTCTTAGATAATCAAGATGTAGAGTTTATTATTAAAGAGTATAAAGAAGTGGAAGTAGCACTTCCAGATACTATAACGGAGGCTCCTAAGGCAACTAATTTAGTTAAGCCTAGTTCTAGTACTCTCATAGTATAACATATAAGCCCCTCCTCAAAAGGGGCTTTATTTTTAAAATATGAAACTATTCACTTTTGAGGGATATAAATTAAATATATCTGAAGAAGCTTTATGTATAAAAGCTTTTAGAGAACTATTTAAAAGAGATAGATCTAAAAATAAAGAAAAGGCTATTATGGAGCTAGGATTCATCTATTTTTATGCTGATCCTAGAAGTGATTATAGCTTTATTACAGATGACGAGGAGAGAAAAATATCTATCATAGAGCAAGAAGGATTACCTTCTAATTGGAAACCAGATGAAAAGGTATTACGTGCTTTAGAGGTATATAAATTTCTTACTCAAACAACCTCATCTTTATTGCTCAGAGATACTAGAGCAGCTATAGAAAAAGCAAGAGCATTTCTGTTGGAAATGGATCTTAGTCAAGAGGATGATAAAGGTAAGCCTAAATATACTATTAACTCCTTTGTTAGTGCTGTAAAGGATATTCCTAGGTTAGCCAAAGAATTCTCTGAAGCAGAAGCAGCTATTGTAAGAGAGATTGAGGAAAATGGCCGTATGAGAGCTAATAAGCTTAAAAAGGTTGGTGAAGACGGCTTTGATTCATTATTTACTAAAAACTAATACTTATGTCTAATACTGATATGATAATTAAAAGTCTGAATGACTTTAATAAGATTGTAGATTCTAAATATAAAAATGGCCTATTTGCTTTAGTTAAAGAAGAGGCTATATTTAAAGAAGTTGTCTTTTATAAGAAATTTGTATGGAGCCTATCCTATAAATCTAATGCTTCAGATAATTCTGACATTATAAAAGAATTTACATTTATGGTTCCTTTAAATAAGCTTAATAAGGGAGAGATTGAGACATCTATGACTGAAAATTTACTTACTTATATTTATGGATTTATATTGAGTAATTATACAAAATAATGGAAGTTAATAAATATCAAACAGCCCTTACTGATGACTTAGTTAAATCTCTCACTAAGGAGGAATATGAAAACCTGTTTGATTATATTAATAATGTTCCATTTATACAATCTCTTATATCTCCTGATAGGAAATATGCAAGGGATTTACCAAGAAAGGATGGCAGGATCATTGTGGATGTCTGCCATCCTCATATTTTGGAGGATATGGAATATTTTAGGCCAGCAGGTAATCATTATAAAAAGTATGGATGTTATACAAAACTAAGACCTAATGGTAATCCTAATAGTGAGTTTGGTAAATGGATTAGGCAAGAGTTAGATAGAATCTGGAATGGATATGTGAGACCATCTGATGGGGAGTGGGTAACTGGAGATTTTTATTTCTACATTAACTACTGCCCTATTATGGTTTCTAGGACTAAAGGAGATAATAGTAAAGTAGCCTTACGTGTGAGTAGCTTTCCAGAAATATGGGAGGCAAATTATTTATGGTTTCATTATATAGATCAAGCTAGACATGGAGGTTTATATAATGATTGGATAGGTGGACAACATGCAGTATTAATAGCTAGACGCGGCGTGGGAAAATCCTATTCAGCAGGAGCTCTTTTAGCTAAGATCTTTACATGTGGAGAAAGTCTTGAGACTAGTAAAGAAGTAACAGGTCTTGTCACAGCTTATGAAAAAGAATACTTAACTAAAGATGGTATTCTTAATAAGTTTGTAAGTATGGCAGATTTTTGTGCTGAAAATACTCAGTTTCCATCAGCTAGATATAAGAATAGTTTAGCTGATATGAACTGGATTATGGGATATATGGATGCTAATTCAGGGATTATTAAAGGGACCAAAAATGAAATAATTGGTTTCTCTTCTAAAGATAATCCAGATAAAGGACGTGGTAAACGAGCACATAAATTAATATTTGAGGAATTTGGTAGATTTCCACAGTTCTTAAATACATGGAATACTTCTGACTATAATGTTAGAGAAGGAGAATATGCATTTGGGCAACTACTAGCTTTCGGTTGTGTTTGTAAAGATACCAAAGTATATACTGCTGATGGGAAACTTGTAAATATCCAAGATTTAAAAGAACCTCAAGGCATATTAGGATATAAGAATAATAGGGCTAATAAAGAACCAATTAGTTATATACAACCTTACTGTGAAAAAGAGACAGTAAAAATTAGTTCAACATATAATAACATTCATTGTAGTATAGATCATCCAATTTTATGCAAGGTTCCTAAGAGAAGTAGGAAAACTAATACTAGGTGGTTAGAACAATCTTGGGTACAGGCTAAAGATATTAAGAAGGGTTACTATATAGCTCATATAGATCAAATTGATGTATGGGGAAAATCTAATTTGAAGGATGCTTATTTAATAGGGGCTTTAATTGGAGATGGAAGCTACGGATTAGACAAAACTCCTGTACTTAGTAATTGTGATAAAGACTTGTTAGACTATATAGAAAAAACTTATGAAACTGTCACAGAACAATCTCGTGTAACTAAAGATGGAAGAATATATAAAGAATTAAGAATTTTAGGAATCTGTTCTTTACTAAGAGAGTTAGGTATATATGGTCAAACAAAAGATAAAAAAAGATTGCCTATAGATTATCAATCTTTTGATAAGAAAACTAGTGTAGAGCTACTAGCTGGTTTAATAGATACAGATGGGTGCGTAATCTCAAGAGTAACTATAACACAATCCTCTAGAGAGATTTTATCTGAGGTTCAATTTATTCTAAGAAAGTTAGGTATATTTGCAGTAATATATAAAATCAAATCTTCTAAATTTAGTACTAATAAGGATAGAAGTTCAGACAAATTTTTATATAGATTAGAAATAGCAGATAAAAGAAGTTTACAGCATTTTGCAGAAGAAGTTTCTCCATACTTAAAAATTAGTTACAAGAGAGAAAATGCCAAAAAGTTCTTAGGAAAGGTGGTAATTGATAGTAATATAGTATGGAGAACTGTCACCTCAGCCCCAGTGCCTGCTGGAATACAACAAATCTATAATTTAACAGCTAATGACTCTCATACATATATAGCAAATGGAATAATTACACATAATACAGGGGGTACCGAGGGCTCAGACTTCTCAGGAGCCTTAGAATTAATATATCATCCAGATGGGTATGGAACCTATGCTATTCCTAATGTTTTTGATAAAAATAGCCAAGGTAAAACCAAGACAGTATTCTTTCTTGGAGCTTATATGAATAGAAAAGGTTACTATAATTCTGATGGAGTATCAGATGTAATAGGTGCTTTATTATCAGAAATTAGAGATAGAATTAGAATTAAGTATAACTCTTCTGATGCTATGGCTTTAACTCAGAGAAAAGCTGAAATGGCCATTACTATTCAAGAAGCTATTATGAAGAGAGATAATACTATCTATCCAGTAGCTGATTTGAATGATAGACTCAATGAGATTGATTTTAATCCTCATCATTTTGATGATCTCTGGATAGGTAGACTAGCTATAAAGGATGGAGCAGTTGTCTATAAACCAGATACTGATGTTGATTATATTAAAAACTTTCCACATAAAGACAATAAATTAGAAGGAGCTATCTGTATAAAAGCTATGCCTGAAACAGATTCATCTGGTAATATCCCAACTGGTAGATATATAGCTGGAATTGACCCTTATGATGATGATGTTTCTAACACTATGTCATTAGGAGCTTTATACATATTGGACCTTTTTACAGATGAACTAGTTTTTGAATATGTTGGTAGACCTACATTTGCAGATGATTTCTATGAAATATGCAGAAAAGCTCTACTATTTTATAATGCAGAATGTAACTATGAAAACAATAAAAAAGGTCTTTTTAAGTATTTTTCTCAGCATAATTGTCTTTATTTATTATCTGATACCTTGGAATTTCTTCGAGACAAAGAAATGATTAGAGGTAACTTATATGGTAATAAAAATAAAGGTGTTAATGCAACTGAACCTATCAAAGCTTATGCTAGAAGATGTATAAGGGACTGGTTGTTAAAACCAACTGAAACTAATAAGATCTTAGAGAATGGAGAAGTAGAGGAAACTACAAGTTTAAATCTATTTAAAATTCCTTATAGAGCTTTAATACAGGAGTTATCTCAGTGGAATTCAGATGCTAACTTTGATAGACATGATGCCTTAGGAATGTTAATGCTTTTAAGAGAAGATAAATTAAGATTAATAGGTGAAGGAGATGTTAAATCATCTATTGAAGATGATCCTAATTATTTAGGAAATGATCCATTTTTTAGTCAATCTAAAAAAGGAGTAAAGTTTAAATTTAGCTTCTAAATTCAGCCTAGGTAAATATAGTAATAAAAGTGTGTTTTTTACATAAATATTTTATTAATAAGCTTGTATTAAATGCTAAATTTACTTATATTTGTTATTATTACATAAATAATATAAACATGTTATATGTTAGCACTTAGTAAATTACCCAGAGAGATGCTTCCTTTCTCCAAAAAAACTAGAGAGTGGAGAAAATTACATCTAGACTGGGCTGATAGAAGAACTTACTTCTATGATAGCACTGTGAGAAAGTCTCTAATTAAGAAAAAGATTAACTATAATCTTCTTAATGGATACTTAGATATGCAGGATCTATCTATAGTTCTCAACCCTGAACAAGTACAGGCAGATTATATTCCTGAGACTATTCAACATTACCCTATAATGAACTCTAAGTTAAATGTTCTTAGAGGTGAAGAAGCTAAGCGTAGATTTGACTTTAGAGCCATTGTTACTAATCCTAATGCTCTATCAGAGATAGAAGAATCGAAGAAACAAGAGTTATTTGCTAGACTACAAGAATTAATTGCAAATAATTCCATGTCTGAAGATGATTTCAACAATGAAATAGATAAGCTTACTTATTATTTCACTTATGAGTGGCAAGATATTAGAGAGCAGAGGGCTAATTTATTACTCAAACATTACATAAAAGAACTAGCAGTATCTACTAAATTCAATGCTGGATTTGTAGATGCTATGGCTGTAGGAGAAGAAGAATATCAATGTGATATCGTTGGTGGAGAACCCACATTTGAGAGATTAAATCCTATGAAAGTACATGCTTTTAGACAAGGATATTCCAGTAGAATTGAAGATGCTGATATTATTATTCTTATAGACTTCTGGAGCCCAGGAAAAATTATAGAGACCTTTTATGATGTGTTGACTCCTAAAGATATAGAGTATATAGATAATTTGCCTCAAAGTTATGCTACTGATGAGATGCAAAATCATGATGAAAGAAACTCCTTTGTTAATTTTGCTGATGTCACTGGTAATGAATATGGGGAAGGTACAGTTATAGATAACTTTGTATTTTTTGGTAATACTGGAGTAAATGCTACTACTAATTACTTTGATAATAATGGTAATATCAGAGTTCTTAGGATGTACTGGAAGAGTAAGAGAAAGATTAAAGAGGTTAAATCTTATGATCCTGAGACTGGTGAAGAAGAGTATAACTTCTATCCTGAGACTTATATCATAAATAAGGACTTAGGAGAGGAAGAAAAGATACTGTGGATTGATGAGGCTTGGGAAGGTACTAAAATAGGTAAAGATATTTACCTAAATATGAGACCTAGATTAGTACAGTACAATAGACTATCTAATCCATCAAGATGTCATTTTGGCATTGTTGGTGGTGTATATAATCTCAACGATTCAAAACCATTCTCTCTAGTAGATATGATGAAGCCTTATTCATATCTATATGATGTAATTCATGATAGATTAAATAAGGCAATTGCAGCTAATTGGGGAAAGATTCTAAGACTTGATTTAGCTTTAGTTCCTAAAGGATGGGATGTTACCAAGTGGGTACATTTTGCTAAAGTTAATCATATAGCTGTACAAGATGGATTCAAGGAGGGATCTATAGGACCTGCTAAGGGTAAATTAGCAGGAATGATGGGTAACCAAAATACCGGAGTCATTGATGCTGAAACTGGTAATTACATTCAACAGCATCTAAATCTTCTTGAGTTTATAAAGATGGAAATGTCCGAGGTTGCTGGTATATCTAAGCAACGAGAGGGACAAATTAGTGCAAGAGAAACTGTTGGTGGAGTTGAAAGAGCTACATTGCAATCATCTCATATAACCGAGTGGTTATTTACTGTCCATGATGATATAAAAAGAAGAGCCCTTGAGTGTCTATTAGAAACAGCTAAAATGGCTATTAGAGGGGGCTCCAAAAAGTTCCAATATATACTCAATGATGGAGCAATGAAGATTATGGAGATTGATGGAGATGAGTTTGCTGATTGTGACTATGGGATAATGGTTGATAGTAGTCCAGAGACCCAACAGCTTACTGAAAAACTTGATACTTTAGCTCAAGCAGCTCTTCAAAATCAAACTCTCTCATTCTCCTCAATTATGAAAATATTTACTTCTCCTTCTTTGTCAGAGATTCAAAGAATTATAGAAAAAGATGAGAAGGATATTCAGGAGAGACAAGCCCAGGCACAGCAACAACAATTAGAGTCTCAACAAGCTATAGCAGAGCAACAGGCTCAGACTAAATTAGCAGAACTTCAGCTACAGGATCAAATGAATCAAAGAGATAATGAGACTAAAATTCTAGTGGCCCAAATTGCCCACGAAGATACTGAACTTGAAACAGATGAGTCAGAGTCTAATCTTAAAAAAGAGGAACTATTAGAAAAGATTAGACAATTTAATATACAAATGGAGCTTGAACGGGAGAAGTTAAAAACTGATACTAAACTCAAAGAAAAAGAATTAAGTATCAAAAGTAAACAGAAAACTTCAACAAATACTAAATAAGTATGATTAAATTTTATTGTCAAAAGGCACGTCCTATATACGTAAGGACAGATGATATATGGATGACACCATCCTCTAAAACTGCTGCAGGATATGTTTATGTCTTTACTCCTGATGGGTATAAAGATTTAGTAGTTAATAATTTATATCAGAGAATTTCTGAAGCAGGATTTAATGGTACCGAGGATGAAATGATTCAGAATCTGGTATCTGAAGCCTCGGCCCCAGATAATGCTACTTCTATTCCTACTAAAGATCCAGGTGTAACTATTCAGAATTCTTTAGATGGCTTATCTTCTAATTTAGAAGATTTAAGTGGAGAGGTAGCAGTCAATGCTACTCATATCCAAGAGCTTCAAACCTTAACTGATGAACAAGGAGGTAAGCTAGATTCCTTGGATAAGGAGATAGCTACTAAACAAGACAAATTAGTATCTGGAACTAATATTAAAACGATTAATAGTACATCTCTGTTAGGATCAGGGAATATAGCTATTAGTACATTTACTCCTGTTACAACCCCTACAAGTCTAGCTGCAGATGCTACCTTGGAGCAGGTTATAGCAGCTTATAATAATCTATTAACTAAGTTACAGACGGCCGGAATCCTAGCAGATAATGGATCATCTGATAATTAATTGATTCAATATGTACGAGTATATAAAAGGTTTGGGGAGTATTTGGGTTAGTCCAGAAGCTCCCCCAGCCTCTTCAAAGAATATCTTATGGCTAAAACAGTCAGGTGGACCCACTAAGAGATATTCTCTATTATACTATAATGTTTATAAATCATTAAGTAGATGGGAAAATGTTACTCCTGGCTATGTACTATTTGAAGATATTAGAGGTATAGCAGAACCAGGACCAGATTTTTATCCAGTAACTACTAATGATTATATAGCTTATATTGGTTCAGGCGCAGGAGAATATACCAACTTTATTCAAGAGAATGGCAAACCAATTACTATTACTAGTAATACTTCTATTGTTATTCTATATAAGGAAAAAGACTCAAAGTACTGGACCTATAAGGAAACTGAATGTAAAGGACCTCAAGGAGACTCAGCTTATGAGCTTGCTAAGCTTGGTGGATATACCAAAACTAAAGAGGAATTTTATAGAGATTTAGCCCAAGTAAGTAATAAAGTAGACAAGATTCCAGGAAAGGGATTATCTACTAATGATTATACAGATCATGATAAAAATCTAGTAAGAACAATTCCAGATAAAGTTAATAGAGAAGAATTAACTCAAGTAGCTTTTTCTGGATTACATAAAGATCTATTAGATACTAATTCTGTTGACTGCCATCCTATAGAAGCTATAACTGGTCTCAGACAGGAGCTTAATAGTAAACAACCAATAGGTAGCTATGCTCATTTAGATGAGAATGGCAAGGTATTAGAAACAGCTAATAATTCAGATAAATTAAATAATAAAGTAGAGTCTGAATTACATGTAGATACAGCAGATAAAGCTATTGGGGATGAAGATGGTCTTAATATTAAGATCAACTATGCTAAAAAGACTGAAGTTGAAGATTCTATAACAGATGTAAGTTATGATTCATCTAGTGGAGTATGGAAATTCACCAAAAGTGATGGTACTATTATGGTAATAGACCAACCTATAGAGCAAATTATTAAGGAAGGTTATTACGATGCTGCCACCGAGGAGATTGTTTTGGTGATGTGGGATGAGTCAGAGATAAGAATTCCTGCCGAAGCTTTGGTTAATATTTATACTGGAGTTAATACTGATTCTACTAATATCAATATTAGTAGCGATAATATTATTTCAGTTGCTGTCAAAGACTATGTATCTAAAACCTACACAGACAATCAGTTAGCTACTAAAGAAGACAAGTCTAAATTAAAGGCTTTAGCTTATAAAGAAACTGCAGATTATACTAATGATGTTTCTAATAAACCTAAGCTTAATGGTAATATAATTCAGGCTGAGAATACTACTGAATCTTTAGGATTAGAACATAATATAGTTTCAGTTGGAGTTATTGAGCCAACAGAAGAGTATAAAGAAGTATGGGTAGATATGTCAGACATTGATGGAACAGAGATACCTCTACTCGAAAATGCTCAATATCAAGCGTTATTAACTGAGGCTAAAACTATTATCAATGCTATTAATGAGCTAGTTATTAAAGCTAATCAAGTCACTACCCATACTAAAAGGACAGCAATGACTACCAATAAGCCTTCTTTAGAGACTAATAGATTTTATGTATGGGAAACTCCTATAACTACTCTATATATTACTTTAGTACCACCTGCTCAAACTGGAATTGTTAATGAATATCTATTACAATTTAGTACTGGAGATTTAACTCCTGTAGTAACTTTTACTCCAGAAATTAAGTGGGCTAATAGTGAATCTTTTACTCCTCAAAAAAATAAAACCTATCAAATTAGAATATTAGAGGGTATTGGAGTATATAGTGAAACAACTTAGATACATTTTATATTTAAATAAATATGTCATTAAAAGTAAAAACAACTAATGGTAGTTGGGTTTATATTCCTGGTACCAAAGGTAGGGATGGAGATGAGCACGTTTATATAGGTGCGGAAGCCCCTTCAGATAAATCTATGATATGGTTTCAAACTACTACAGCTAGAGATTCTGGAGTAAGAAGGTTTGATCTCAACTCAAATGATTGGGTATTATTACCTGGTACTCAAGGAATAGGCATTGCTTCTGCAATAGTTAATGAAGAGGGGAATCTTATTTTAACATTAGATGATATTGCTGCTACTACTATTGATACTGGATATGTGAAAGGACCTCCAGGAGCAGAAGTACAACTTAGAAGTAATGGATCTTATCTACAGTGGAAGTATGATAATGAGTCAGATTGGAAAGATCTGATAGCTTTAGAGGAAATTACTAAAGATTATTTGCCTCTGAGTGGTGGAACCCTGACTGGAGATTTGAATTTATCTTATACTACTAATTCAAATTCTTCTAAGTTATCTGTATTTGATACTAATAAAGATAGTTATTATAACATAGCTTCTTATACTGGAACTTTAAATTTAGGTGATACATCTAAATTAACTATTATTAGATCTCAGAATTTCTTAAGAAGAGAAACAGGTTATACCAAATACAAGATATATGATGAAGGTACATTCATAGCTGATGAAGATTATGCTACTCCAACCTTTGTAACCACGGAAACAGCTAAATATCTCCCATTAGCAGGTGGACTGATGACAGGCCCTATACTAACACATAATTCAGGAGATTCTTTAGATACTGTATTAGCTTACGCTGATGGAGTTAGTGTGCTGAGTACTACATTTAATCCTGAAGTACCTTTGAGAGGTATTCAATTTGGGGGAGATTCTACTTCAATCATTACCTTTAATGATAATGGTGAAAATAGGCTACAACATGTTTCTGGAACTCAGTTTGGACAGATACTGTCGTCAATTTATTTTAGACCAGGACGAGAATATGTAGAACCATCAGCAGTTATTAATTCGACATTAACTGACTATACAGCTGCAACTTCAGCCCAAGATATCACAAATACTGATTCTATTAAGACTGCCTTACAGAAAGTAGGATTCTATACTAAAGCTGGGTTATATACTAAAGCAGAAATTGATGCCTTAATTTCCAGTGTATTATCTTATGCAGGTTCAGTAGATTCTTTTGCAAACTTACCTACTACTGGCGTTAAGGTTGGAGATGTTTATAATGTTAGATCAGAATTTGATCTAGATAATAATCATTATCCAGCAGGAACTAATGTAGCTGCTGCAGCTGTAAGTGGCAATACTGTTACTTGGGATCCTCTAGGAGGATCTTTTGAGTTAACAAAAGCATCTGTAGAAGAAGTGCTAACAGGTAATATTACTAGTCATACTCATAGTTATTTACCGTTATCAGGGGGTTCACTAACAGGAAATTTGTCAACGACTGGATTGATTACAACTACAGGTCAACTAATAATTAGGGATACAACTTATCCTCAAGTACTATTTAGACATACAGGTGCTTCAGGTTATGATAGTTTATTATATGTAAATACACTCTCTGGTACAGTTAGATCATTAATATTCAGACCTGATGCTACAATAACTACAGATGGAATAGTCTATCATAGTTTAAACTTCCAAGCTGGAGTAAATTACGTGGCTCCAAGTGCATTAAGTAATTATGTAACTTTAAATTCTGCACAAGATATTAGTGCTAAAAAAACTTTTAAAGCCCCTGTATTTTTTGGAGCTAAAGCCTCTGCAGAGTATAATAATACCAATACTATAAATGATGCAGATAATGCAACCTGGTTTATTGGGGCTGTAAATGGTAATGAGGCTTGGTGGAGATGTCAGCAAAGAGATGCACAATCAATAATGATTGGAAGACAAGGTGGAAAAGGATTTCAGATATATAGTTCACCTTATACGGTGTATGTAACGGCAGATAAGTTTATTGGAGCAGCTACTTCCCTTGTAGAAGAGAATATATATACAGCAACTAATTTTGGTACTTCTGATAAGAGACTTAAAAGGTCTATTAAAAAAATAGATGAAGTTGTTACTGAGAAGGCTGTAGATTCTATTAATCTTAATAGATCTTTTATATATAAGAAAAGTGGAGTAAAAGGGTATGGACCTGTAGCTCAAGATTTAGAAGAGGTATTCCCAGAATTAGTATACACTAATGATAGAGGAATAAAAGGAGTAAATAATACAGCTTTACTTCATTTACAGATACAAGGCTTATATCAGAAAATACAGGAGCTACAAGACCAATTAGCTCAAACAAGCTTTAAAGAAAAAATAGGTATATGGAGTAGGCTCAAACAAGCTTTAAAGAAATGGCTATTACCTTAAAAGAAGCTTATGGGCTTAATGGTTGTGGTGCCGACCAGATAAGATATGTTTCATTATTAGACATCGGACCTAGCTCAGATGATTGGGAGAATAGACCTATATTTGGAGGACTTCAAATAGGACAAAATTACCAAGTTGTTATTGGAAGTGTAACTTACTTAGAAGGGGCATCACAAGGATTTACTATTAGAGAGTATGATTATTTATCAGGTACTGCTGGCAGAGCATGGGAGGTAGGCACTGATGGATCTACTAGTAATCTCATTTTAACCATCACTGGAGCTACTAAAGGAACTCTCTTAATTTATGCTGGAAGAGCTGGACAAACCACAGGTAATAAAGTAAGATTTACAAATTGTTCTCTATATTCACTTGGGAATATTACTGGTAACTTATTACCAAATTCTGGTGGACTCTATTATAAGGATGCTAAACCTGCAACAGACTCACTAAGTATTACCTATCAGAATTCTGGAAATACAGAGGTACCTGAAATTAAAATAGTTGCTGGTGGTGCACATATTGAGACAGGAATTTATTTTAGTACATCTACTACTATTACATATAATCGGATAATATGTCAAGCAGGCTATACCTATAATGTATCATTCTGGGCATTCTCTAACAAATCTGGCACAAGTACTTTCTTAGATCCTTTAGGAGAGGGATTAAGTACTCCTCATGGATCCTCTCTCCTAGTGCCTTATGCTACTTGGACTAAAGTATGGAGCACTGCTACAATAGCTAGTGGCTGTAATGTTGTAATTGGAATTAAAGAATTACCTTTAGGTGTTAATACTACTTTTTATGTAAAGGATATAAGAGTTACCAGATGCACTCCAGAGGATACTTATTGGATGGCATGGATTCCAAGTTTTAATAGTGCAGAGCAAAATGAAAAGTTACCAGATATCGCAGAAGTAAATACTTTATTAGATTTACACCAAAATGCAAGATCTACATATCCTTTTCAAAATAGCCTATTAAATAATCCACAAACTAGTTTAGCATGGTCTAGAGGAGTAAACCCAGTTACTGGTATACAGATATTAGCTAATACTGCTAGTACTGAAAACTACAGTTACTCTTCTTATTTTAATATACCTTCTAATACTAAATTCTATATTTCATTTTGGGCTCAGTGTAGTGCAAATATTAAGGGAGCTGATGTTTATATATTACCAGATGATTATCCTAATAAAGGATTAGTAGTAAAAGATAGGTTACCTTTAAATCAAACTTGGACATTATATAGATATGAATTTACATCTCCAAGTACTTGGGGTGATAGTGTTCCAGTACGAATAAGATTTGATAATAATGGTTCTAACGATGGAAATGAGGCTAAATTATATCTTAAGGATGTTAATATATCTTTAGATGTAGATCATTCTAATGAACTAGCTAGTTGGGAAGGATTTAAATATCAAATCTCTTCACGCACAAGAACTATAGACTCTACTGAATGGTCTTATAGTGGTAATGTAAGAACCAAAGGTACTCTAGAGCAACAAAAGATTTTATATAGTGATGGATCAGCTTCGGATTGGACGACAATGTCGTCCAACTCTCAATCTGAGACTGCTCAATATACTGATTACGGTGCATGGACCTATTCAGATCCTAAAAGAACCAGAACTGTAACTTACAGATGGTCAGATGGGGCTACGAATCCAGGTGGTACACAAACTCAAACTGCTACCACAAGTACAAATTATAGTGCATGGACCTATTCAAGTGATAATTCTTACAGAACTAGAACTGCTACACCTGTATATACATATACAGATACAACAAGATATGGTACAGCAACCTCTCAAAGAGAAAATGGTACGGTAAGCTATGGTACTTGGAGTTATTCAGGTATTACTAGAACTAGAACTGTTAGTTATGTATATTCAGATGTTACTAAAACATCCAACTCTCAATCTGAGACTGCAACTCTAAATAGTATAGTTGGAGAATACACCTCTTCTAATCCATATAATGGAAATAATCAATGGACTAAAGCTGGAGGAGGCACCATTTCAGTAGCTGTTTTAGGTAAATATAATTTCAGTGATAATGTTGCTGCTCAACAATATGTAACTAATAGTTGTACTTATTCCTATACTAATAACAATGTAGGCACATGGAATGCCTCATCACATGTTATGACTATAAGTAGTGCAGGTACTACTATTGTAGGAGAGTCTTCTGCAAATACCTTAACTATTACTTATAGTGGTAAAACAATTAGTGTTATATTTAAGAGACAAGCAAATGCTATCACAGATTATGGTACTCCAACTGGAGGTACCATGTCATATGCAACAATACCAGCATCTGGTGGTACTATAAGTTCAGGTACTTTAGGTGGGACAGTATCTCAAACTAGAACTTATACTTCTGGCTCATCTGATACTTATTCACAAGCTACTCCAACCAATGGTACATATGGTACAGCTATTTCAGCTCCTAGCTTAGGAGCCACCATAAAGAATGCAGCAACGGTAGGAACTTTAATCTATACCTATACTCTTAATGGAAAAACTGGTACTGTTGGGAATATAGTTACTCAAGCTGGTAATTATGTCACATCTCTAACTCTATCTAGTGGGACATTTAGTTATCCTACCATCAGTGCTGGAGCTACTAGTGCAACCCCAACTGTTAATGGCTTTGTTGGTACATTTAAGTTTACTAGTGGTGGATCTACTACAACTACGCCAGCATCAACTTATGGTAAATTAACTACCTCAATTACATATAGTTTATCTGCTTCTCAGAATGGATTTACAGCTGTAAATAGTTCTTCGGGGGTATTAACAGCTACATCTAGAGGTACTACTATAGGCACAGCCAGAACTTCTGGTACAGTAACTAGAAAGATTACTAGTACTTGGACACCTGCATCAGCTTATCCCGGTAATACAGTGACAGGAACAACTTCTCCAACTGCTACTTGTACTCAAGCATTGAATAAGGTAGTTTCTGCTACTATAACAGTAGCTGGAACGCTTAGTTATCCAACTGTAATCCCTGCTAAGGGAGGAACTTCTAGTCCTACAGCTAATTCAGGCTGTATATGGACTTATTCCTCTGGAGCACAAGCTGTTCCGTCCGGATATACAACATCAGTTTCTTATAGTATGACAGCTGGAAATGGATTTACTATCAATACTTCCACTGGTGTAGTGACAGCTTCTTCAAGAGGCACTACTCTTGGTGCTGCTAGGAGCTCCAATCCTATTAGTCATCCAGTTACTTATAGTTATACTAATCCTAGTTCCGTAGGAGGAGATACTATTAGTGCTACAACTACCGCCACCGGAGCTGTTTGTACTCAAGCTGCAAATGGCTTTAGCGATGATAGCATGAAGCTTCACTTTGGCAGGTGGACTGGGGATAATACAGTTTCAGTAGAGGCTAAAGCTAGCACTACTGCAATGTACCTAGAAGTAACTAGACTCTATAGTTCTGGAGAGTACCAATCAGGCTACAATGTAACCGCAAACGGGACTTTTACGGTATCAGGAACTGGGTTTAGTATCAGTGGTTCTAATGTTATTGCCGCTAGTAGAGGAACTACTACAGGAGCTGCCAGATCAGGCACTGTAACTGGTAAATATAATCATCTGACTGCGACTGGGACTATAACTCAAGCTGAAAATAAGATTACAAATTCAGATTATAATGCTTCTAATAGTCAGTGGAGTGTAGGTGCTACCATAGGCTCTGGAATGACCGCTGCTGGCGGTTCTGCTACGATAACTAGAAGCGCTAGTCACCTTCACACAAATTATAGATTATATAGCTCAGGATCAACAGATGGACCATTTGAAGATACGGTTGTTGATAATGTTAATCTTAGTATAGTTTCTAATGGAAACAATAGATTTAGCTTATCAGGAACTACTCTGACCCATAGTAATATGGGCACTAATGCAGTTACTGATACTATTACAATTAGAGCAACTAATGTTTCAAATGCTTCAACTTATAGAGATGTAAGTGCTAGTGTGACTAACTCAAGAGTAAGCTATAAAGGTTTCATTATAGATACTTATAGTTATCCAACTATGAGTTATTCTGGAGGATCATATTCTCCTTCAGTGTCTGGAAGATGTACAGCTGTATATGCTTCAGGATCTGAAGGAATATATAATGATTTTCCTTCAAATGCTACTTTAGCCTATTCATTTGAAGCACCGGTATCAGGACTTTCTATAAATTCAACTACTGGAGTGATTACTGCTACGGCTAATTCTAGTACTAGTAGTAGATCCGCATGGGCCATGCTTAGGGTATACTATGGAGGAGAAATTCAGGTAGGGCATAATATTAAAGTCACTCAAGCTGGAGCACCTGGCCCGACAAGAGTAAATATTTCCATAAATAACCCGCAATTAACTGGTGGTGAGGTTGTTATTGCTTTTAGCCCAGCTTGCTATGACACTTTAACTATTTTGGTCATGGGATATTTACAAGATGGTAGCTTGTACTCAGTATACAGAAATGTTGGAGGTGGTATTACAGAGGATAGATTCTATCCTAATGGAGCTTGGGCTGATTCAGCATCTATTGAAAATATAGATGGTGATGCAACCCCTCCAGTAACTAAAACTAGAGGAATTTATTATTGGTAATGGCTGAAATTGATATTAATCAAGTACGAAGGATTACAGAATTGCCCGAAGCTTCTTCTCTAACTGGAATTGAAGTTATAGAATTAGTACAAAGTAATAGTAGCTATAAAACTACTATAGATAAGATCAGAGGAGCATCAAGTTATGATACATTAGTAGGAACTATTCTAGATTTTTCAAAAAATACTAATTACACCATCTCCTTAACTAAAAATACAACTATTAGTGTTGCAAATGCAGTTCCTGGAGATGTAAGAGTAATTAATACTGTACAATCTGGAGCATATAGTTTGATACTGCCTTCTGGTCATTATAAAATGGGTGGTTGGGATGTTGTTACTCCCACTGCTAATAACGTAATATCTTATACTGTTCTTTATGATGGTTTAAGATATTTATGGACAAGAGCAGCTTATGAAGCCTAATTTAATTCAATATAGGGCACTACAACGAGCTAGTGCCCTATATTTAAAATTAATCTCAGATGATATCTATGTTTCTAAAAATAAACAGACAGCATCATTTGAGATTTCTTCAAATACAACCTGGGATATTACAGATATTCCAGAGTGGATAACAATAGGGACTGAAGATATTAATAATAATACTGGTAATAAGATTATTAATATAGAGATCGCAGCTAATAGTTTAGCTAGTTACAGAACACATGAATTAGTTATTATATCTTCTAATAAATCCTTAACAACTAAAGTTCCTATTACTCAATTAGGAACCTCAGATATTCCTTATCTTAATATAAACCCAACTAGTAAAAGTGTGCCTTATACTGCATCTAACTTTCAACTTAGTGTGGATTCTAATATTATGTTTTATATTGAATATACTGATCCTCCTATACATCTAACAGAAATATCATGACAAGAATAAAAGGATTAGGCAGTCAGAAATATACTGTTAATGTGGATGAGAATCCTTTTGCATGGGCTAGAAACTATGAGTTAGTGATTTCAAACCCTCTCTCTGCACAAGTTCCAGATAAAACTTGTGTTATATCTCAAGCAGCAGCTCCTGGATATTTTAATTTAAGTACTAATTCAGTTACTTTAAATTATACAGCTGGTAGTTCTGCTTCTGTAAATTTGACTACAAATGCTAAGTGGACAGCTTCAACAGATGCCTCTACTTATTTTACATACAAAAAGACTGGAGGTCCTTCAGGAAATATTCCAGCCACAGATCTAAAAGAGACATTACAATTTATAGCTGTTCAGGAGAATGGGGATAGTAATGATGAATGGTCTAATATTACTAAAAGAATTAATTATTCTCCAGTTGGTGCTCCCTCATCCTATATTACAGTTACTCAATTAGTAAAGTCTAAGGGAAGAATAATCGCTGTTACTAATCCCAATGAATATTTAAGTGATTTGGAAATTACTAAATCAGCATATTCATTTCAGGTTCAATGCACTAGACCTTATAAGATTACCATACCTAATAATATAAATTGGGTCTATGCTGGTAGTAGTGGGACTACTCCATTTAATCAAGCTAATACTTCACATCCAGCTGATTATAATAGTCCCAGAACTATTTATTTTAGATTAGCCAAAAATACTACTAGCTCTTGTAGATATGTCACTTTTACAGTACAATCTTTAGATCCTGCAGATAATATTAATCTTACTATATCTTATATGCAGAGGGATGCTGCATTTTTTACTTGGACTGAATTTTCTGGTGGAGATGTGAGGTACACTTCTTTTGATGATAATACTAGTACATTAACTACAAATTATTCTCCAATTACAGAATCATCTCCAGTAAAACTTAAATTCAAAACTAATATAGATTGGGCAGGAGAATTATTGGATGATGCATTTACCGTATATGGTAATTATTATTGGGTATATTTCTTATCTAACACTCCTACTTCTGGCGTAGGTGATCCTTCTTGTAAAGTAGGTGGGAACCAAAATTTCCAGATTAGTCTTGGAGTCAAAGAATTTAAAGATTATCCTCAGAATACAGATTTGGAGTTAACTACTAGAATTGGTCATATTAATATAAATAGAACTTGGGAAGGGTCTAAGATTCCTCTCAAAACTATTACAGTCAAACAGACTCCTGCACCTGTATTTACAATGTCATTTAATCCTGGATATCCAACTAACTTTGATTACAAAGGAGGAATTACTTATGTATTAGTTAGAGCATGTGATTACATGACATGGAGAGTATATAGTCCATCAACTGATGAGACATTTATAGAAGCACAACTTACTAATGTTGGTATATCATGAATAGTGTAGATGGACAATTTAAGTCACTTATAATGGTAGATGTTCCTGAGAATCAATTTGCTTGGAGTAAGACAGCAATAGTTCAAGGAGTAACTACTAATATAGCTCCTGAAAGATCTACTAATCTTAATATAGGAGTTGGTCCAGCTCCTGCTTGGGCTACTATAGTACATCCTAATGTAGAGAACAATTGGCTGTATATTAATTCTAATGGACTAACATTTGAGGTACAGTTTAAAACCAATATGAAATGGTCTGCATTTGCAGGTACTTCAGGTGCTCAAAATTATGCTAAATTTGTACAGACAGAAACTTACCCCACCTCTGGGATATCTACTGATATAAATGAGATTCATACTCTTAAGGTATTAATTGATCCTAGAGGAGTAAGAGAATATGAGGGGGATAATATATATAAAACTTGGCGACATGCTTATATAGCTATATCAAGTACTGATCCTGAAGTTTCATTTACAACTCAAATTCTTCAAATATGGCAAGCTCCTGTATGTAGAGTAGGATTCTTTGATTATAGGAATCCAGCAGAGAATCCTAATCCAAATTATCCATATTTGCCTAAGGATATTACTGTAGGAAGTGATGGAGCCTCTTTAACCTCTATAGATACTGGAGCTCTAGCAGTTACTGCTGGTTCTCTTTGGAGAGAGATAGTGAGTACTGAGGGTCCATATACCTTATCTATAAGTGGTGCACCAGCAGGCGCAGATGTAAATATTCATGATCCTGGATACTGGTTAGATGGTAATTCTAAAAAGGGAGTTCCCACTAAAGTAGATGATGGAGATATTGATACTTATCAACAAATAGATATTACAGCTCCTTATAATGATACTGGAAGTGTAAGAACCTGGACAGTAAAAGTTACTCCTATACTTTATGCTTATAATACAGAACAGACTACTAGAGTAGAATGGGCTTCTCAAATTCCAGCACAAGATACTGTACCTGCTCAAGCCTTAGTATTTGATGATATTACTATGACAGTTTCTCAGGATAGTATTCCTGTTATACATTTAGCTTATAATGGACAAAGTTCTATTACAGCAAATGGGGCTTTGTCTGGTTATTTAGACGTATCATTTACTGGAGGTAAATCTCAATCTTATCCGTGGGAATTTACCGCTTCTGATATGAAGAATCAAGGAGAAGCTGCATGGTCAGCTGAAGGAAACTTTGATGAACCTGGTACTAATTGGACATTTGGATGGTGTCATTTTCCTGAAGTAGGAAATGTCAAAGAAGGTAATAAACTTTACTTTGAAGTAGATAGTAACAATAGTGGACAAGACAGAACTGCTGAGTATAAAGTTAGATTAAATCAGTTAGGTTATCCAAATACTCAAGAGGCTATAGTTACAGTGACACAAGCTGCTGATGATAGCCTATATATTAATTGGGATTCTTCTGCTACTCAGATATCTGATGATGGAGAGACTAGAACTCTTACAGTAAGTGCTACTGGGGCTACTGCTAAATCCATTGTTTGGGGAGCTTATAAATATAATGATGCTAATCATACTACTGGCAGAACTCCTTATTCTGGAATTACTTTCTCTACTGGAGAATCAATGCAAATTAATTCTCCTGGTACATATCCAGTAATAGCTACATTTGCTGCTAATAATATAGCTAAACCTAAGTATCTTAGGATTGAAGGAGTAAAAAGAATAGGCGCTGATATTGCAGGTACTACTGTAATAGATTATAACCAAAATCAACAGGCTCAGGTAGCTAGGTTTGAAGCTACGTTATATCCAAACAAAGATTCCATAACTTGTGGTAATCTTGGAAATGTAGATATAGAATTTACCTATAGAGCTAACTTTGATTTTAGAATATTCTGTACTTTTGATAATACCTCTTCTAGTGTACCTGGGTCAGTGGTAGTAACTGATGATAATTGGAATACTACTTATACTTGGTCACTTCATGTATTAGGCAATACTTTATCTTCTTCAAATAAGTTTGGTTATATAGGATTAGGTACTGCAGATGGATCAACACAATTTAGAGCAATTTCTCTTACTCAATATGGTATAACAAACAAGGTTGGTATTTGGGAGCAATGTTATGAAACAGGCAGAAATGATGGAGGTGAGGCTACTACTGATACTAGAACTGATCCACCATATTCAAATTCAATACTAGCTAGTGTGGAATTGCCTGAATCTTCAGTAAGCTCATCCATACCATTGCTTGTCTCAAAAAGAAATGTCTTTAATGACCAAGAAGAAGCAATTGGATTGGCAAGTCCTAATAATAAATTTGAAATAATTTGGGAAGATTCAGAAGGAGTTACTACGGGTCCTTCTAATACTAATGGATGGTGTACGTTAGCTCTAAAGAATTGGAATGTTCCCTCTGAAATTTCAGATGGTATATATGAACCTACTACTCTTGTAAATCCAGATATAGACAATGTAGAGAATTGGCCTAATATTGGAATAAGCTGTACTAGCAATCCTAATAGTACTAAAAGGATAACTACTATTCGCATTAATCCTTATGATACCTCAGCTGTAACTCCTGATTATGGAACGAATGCTAGTGGAAATGGAGTAATGATTGATGTAACTCAAAGAGCTTCTATTCCAATAAGTGATATGACTAGATTTACTATAGTAGGTAATATGTCAACTAGTTCACAAACTCCATTGCAAGTGTTCCTCTATGGATACAGTGCAGAGGGAGAAGTTAATACAATTAATCAACTTCCAGTAGCAGTATATGCTCTAGTAGAGTTTGTTGGAGGAAGTACTACTACAGGGTTATTGATTGGAACTAATGCTTCCTATTTATATGATCCAACTCCAGCTGTAGCGAATCCTACTATTGCTGCTATAGCATTTAGTGAGAATGGTCCTTTCCAAGATGGTGTAGAATATATTACTACATTAGACTGGAATGGGAAAACAATATCTTTAGGATAATGAAAAAATATGTAATAGCTGGAATAGTTTTGGTAATCCTCCTATCTTTGATAGGGGGGTTACTTAAAACTAATGCCAGATTAAAAGAGCAAGTTAGTATAGAGGCTAATAATTATAAAGCTGAATTACTGGCTAAAGAAGGGATTAACAGAGTATTACAGCTCACCAAAGATCAATTTAAAAATGAGCAAGACTCTGTAATGAAAAAGATGGATAGTATTATTAGAGAAAACAAAATTAAAGATAAGACAATTAGACAATTGGAATACTCTAAACAATCCATTATCATTAAAGATTCTATAATTACTAAGGACTCTATTATTAAGGAGGGAGTTAATTTAGATACTACTTTATTAAGGCCCTATTATAAACTACAGATAGGAGTTAAATCTCCTAATATTATCAGAATAGATTCACTAGTTCTTGAAAATGAACACTATGTAATATTTAACTCTAAAAAGGAGACAATTAAACCTAAGAAGTGTTGGCCTTTAAGGTGGTTCCAAAGAAAACATACAGTAATTGAAGTGACTATAGATGATTCAAATCCTTGTGTAAAATCGAGTAACAACAAATTTATTGAAATAATTAAGTAATGTGGGAATCAGTATTATCTAACCTACTTGCTCCTGTAATTATAGCTGGAGCTACTGCTTTCTTTGGGTTTAAATGGGGCCGTAAGAAAACAAGTGATGAACTAGAAAGATCTCATACTGAGAATGCAACTCTAATAGTTAATCTAGTTAACAAACAATTAGATATAGTTTATGAAAGAGTTTTTGCTTTAGAAAGATCTGTAGCAACATTAAAGGCTACTCTAGAGGAAAGGGAAGTAGCTTTAGAAGATAAGAAAGCTATTATTAGAGCTGCTAATGAATGTACTACATGTCCTTCTGCTGGTTGCCCTGTTTTACATAGACAAGCTGAATTAGAGGGATTAAATAAAAAATTAAGATTAGAACAAATTGCCAAAGAACATGAAATTACTATTAAAGAGGAAAGAGCTCACTCCTAAATATACAATGGGGGAACTTTATATTGATAATAAATACTTTTGTGATACTTTAGAAGATACTAATAGAGATCTTAACAAAAATGGAGTATTTGATAATGGCGAACAAAAGGTTTATAGTGAGACAGCCATTCCTTATGGAACATACAAAATAGAGATGTATAATTCTCCTAAATTCTCTCCTAAATATAATAATAGAAAGGTACCTCTGTTGCAAGATGTTCCTTCTTTTCAAGGAGTTTTAATTCATTCTGGTAATACAGTTGCAGATACTGCTGGATGTATTTTGGTTGGAAAGAAAACTTCTAGTGGATATATATCTAATTCTAAAGAGACCCTAATGAACCTTTTGGATCTTTTAGATAAGAGTTCGGGAGAAATAAGCATTACTATTGAGTAAGTTTAGTAATAACCACTTTCTAAAAATATAAGTAAAAAATTTACACTATTGTATTATTAATTTTTTGTGCTTATATTTGCAATACAAATTTAACTTAAAACGGGAGATTTTATGGGTAAAGGAATTGACTTATCTATGGATGCATTCATAGATGAAAATGAATTATTTTCACCTTCTGTAGAAGAAGAAAATAATGCAAATGAGCAACCAGAAGCTCTAGAAGATCTGGGACTAGAAGATACAACAAAAGATTCTACCGATGAGGAGATTGACCCAAATAACATATTTGGCACTTCTCAGGAGGAAGTAGGTGGAGAAGATGATAATGATATACATCAGGGTCAGGAAACGGAGGATGCCTCATCAGATAATGATGATAAATCAGGTAGCAATTCTCCCGAAAGTACCCAGTTCTACTCTACTATACTCTCCTCATTACGAGATGATGGTATCCTTCCTGACATTGATGAAGATTTAATTAAAACAGCTAAGACTCCTGAAGATTTTGCAACAGCTATTGAGAAACAAGTTGCTGCAAGATTAGATGAGACTCAACGAAGGATTAAGGAAGCATTAGATAATGGTGTAGAACCCGATGAAATTAATAATTACGAAGGGACTATTAATTATCTAAATAGTATTAAAGAAGATGACCTTAGTAGTGATACTGAAGAGGCTAAATCTCTAAGGGAGAATCTTATTTATCAGGACTACTTGAATAGAGGATTTAAGCCTGAAAGGGCCAAGAAAGAAGTCGATAAATCTATTACTGCAGGTACTGATATAGAAGATGCTAAATCAGCTTTAGAAAGTAATAAAGAATACTATATGCATTCCTATCAATCCTTACTTAAGGAACAGGAGGATTTAGCTAAAGAGGCTAAGGAGCAGAGACGTAAGGAAATGGAGACTTTTAGTAAGAAGATTCTTGATACTGAAGAGCCATTAAGTGGCGTTAAGGTAGATCAACTTACTAGAAAGAAAATCCTAGAGAATGCTACTAAACCTATTTACAAGGATGAGGAAGGTAATCTAATGACTTCAATACAAAAGTATATTAAAGAGAATCCTATTGATGCACAGTATTATCTTAACTTATTCTATACCTTGACTGATGGTTTTAAAGATATAAATAAACTAGTAAAGCCTAAGGTAGCTAAGACAACTAAAGAGAATATTAGAAGTCTTGAATCTAAACTAAGAAATACTAATCCATTTAGAGATAGTGGTAATGATCTCTTCACGGATAAAGAATCTAATTATATTAAATTAGACATTTAATAAATAAACAACTTAATTAATAGAAATTATGGCATTAGGTAAATTCCAAATGGTTGATTATCAGGCCTGGAAAGGTTTGACTAAAGATAATCACCTTGGTGCTATTTTCAAAGAAGAGGCTCAAAAAGCAACTAACCTGATGATTCAGCTGCTAGCCTTTCACAGAGGTAAGAACATTGAGACTTATTTGAATCAATTCCCTGTTAAATACTTCGACACCGATAATGATTACACATGGGAAGTAATTGGATCATCTCGTAGAAATATCGCTTTGGTTGAGGCTCGTACTCTTTCGGGTGAGGTAGCTACGACTGATTCCGATAACTTAGGTGTTAATGGGGAACCCTTCTATGTAGTATTTGCAGAAGATTGGTTTGCTGATGGTGAAGTTATTGTAGGTGAAAAGAATGAAGCTTATCCTCTACGTATCCTAGGGCAGCCTCGTATGGAGGGCACCAACGCTGTCTACAAGGTAGAACTCATGGGTGGCGTACTTGGTGGTATGCCTGCTGAGGAACTAGTAATTGGTAAGAGATTTAGTTGGGAATATGCTCCAGTTGAGACGACTATGTCTCGCCAAGTAGGTGATGTGAGATATACTTCTCCTATTGCAATGCGCAATGAATTCTCTACTATTCGTATCCATCACAAAGTGCCTGGCAATATGCTTAACAAGAAAGTTTTGGCAGGTATTCCAGCTGTTACAGCAGATGGTAAGAAAATTGTGCATACCATGTGGATGCACCATGTTGACTGGAAAGTAGAGGAAACTTTTGCTGAGCAGAAAGCTAATGTTATTATGTACGGTAAGAGCAACCGTAATAAAAATGGTGAGTATCTGAACTTTGGTAAGTCTGGTAATGTTATTAAGATGGGTGATGGGCTACGTGCTCAGATGGCTTATAGCAATACCATGTATTACAATGACTTCTCACTGAAACTTATTGAGGATGCTCTATATGAATTGTCTGCTGCAAAACTTGATTTTGGTCAGAGACGCTTCGTACTTAAGACTGGTGAAAGAGGTGCAGCTTTGTTTAATAAGGCTGTTTTGGATGTAGTTTCTGGATGGACCGCATTTAACTATCTTGGTGGTAATGCAGCTAACCCCGCTATTATTCAAAAGACTACGAGTCAACTTCACAGTAATGCTCTTAGCGCTGGTTTCCAGTTCACTGAATATAAAGCACCTAATGGTGTTATTGTAACAGTAGAAGTAGATCCAGTATATGATGATCCAGTAAGAAATAAAATTATGCATCCGATGGGTGGTGTTGCCGAATCCTATAGATTTGACATCCTATACATCGGTACTATGGAAACTCCTAATATTCAGCTTGCCAAAGTTAAAGGTCAAGAGGAATATAGAGGTTATCAATGGGGATTAGCGGCGTAAGCCTTTACACATTTCTCAGTTCCCAATCCACGACCTAGAAACAGAAGAGGTGGATAAGATAAAACAAGGTTAATTGCTGGAAGTTCCTTAGAGCTTTCACTGCTTTTTAAAACTTCAAACATTTAAATATGGAAGTTAAAGAATTATGGAAGCCTTTATTAGAGTATAAAGGTATAGAAGTTAGCTCAATTGGTAGAATTAAAAAAGCTGCTAATAAGAGAAGAAAAGAGAGGATATTGACAGAATTCCCAAAGGATAGAGATGGTTACTACAAATGCTCAGTTCAAAAATTAGATGGTGCGTGGACTTCACAACCAGTACATAGATTAGTGGCTAAGGCATTTATAGATAATCCTGATAATAAAGAATCAGTAAATCATATTGATGGGGATAGAACTAATAATAGAGTAGAAAATCTTGAGTGGGTGACTCCTAGAGAAAATGTACTGCATTCTTTTAAATATGGAGCCAGAAAGGTTTGTAAGGAAGTGCCTAAAAAAACTATTCTTACAGATTTCCAAATATCTCAGATAGATCCTCTTAGGAGTTTGTATACAGTCAATCAGATAGCTAAGCTATTTAATATAGAATATCAATCTCTTAAAAACATAATTCATAAAAAGAAACAATGTGAAAGATTGGATAATCAGCAGCCAAGCAATTATAATTCAATTTATAATTGAAGGTTCAACGACTATCCCTTATGGGAGTAGGTCTCAAGTGAGATCGAAATGCCTTGCTCAGTTATATAATAACTGATGAAGATATAGTCTGACCTCTATTGAAAAATAGAGATAATACACGGAAACGGTGTATTAGTAACATTAAAATGTGAGAAATCCTTTCACTGGACAGATGAATAACCCATATATGTCTTATGATGAAGACTCTGCAGTCATTCATAAGATGTCTACTTTGGGTGTATTTATTTTGGATCCGACTCGTGTTATGAGTCTTGTTCCTAACATTCTTGCTGCGTAAGAATAAACATATTAATAGGTATTGGGGGAGTAATATCCCCCAATATCTTTCACTTTAAATAATTTGGGAGAATTATGAGTAGAACTGAAACTAAAGACATTACTTTAGATTTGAGTGAGGAGACTTTAGAAATAAATGCTAAACCTCAAATAAAAGCATCTAGAGCAACTAGATCTATTAAGGAGCAGAGCTCAGAAGATACTGTTGAACCATTAATTAGTTGTCTGAGGAATGAAGTAATTACTGTCCAATATATTAAAAAAGATAATGGAGTAATTACTAATCCAAAGCATGTTCTGTATGGAGGTTTAGCTGAAACAGCTATAATTACTCTTACAGTACCTAAACTAACTTCTGGAGCATTTAAGAATGTTCTCACTAATAGTGAGAAAGCTTTTCTTGAAGAAATTATGGGTCTTGGATCTGGTGCTTTATCTGTATATAGAGCTGTAGATAACTATTGGAAAAATCTCTTTGTAAGACTAGGAAAAGATGATACCTATCTCAATTTAGCAGTTCCAGAAGATTATATTAAATATAAGGTACTATTAGCTAATAGTGATATAGTAGCACCTAATTTAAAAGCCCTATCTAATAAACCAAAAGAAACTTATCGTTTCGTATTAGTTTCTGAAAATGAAGAGATAGCTGAAGCTAATGAGAATATGACTCTAGCTATGGAAGCTTCTCTTGAATTGGGCAAGTTGCTTAATGATAAAGCAGCTCTTAAGTTAGTAGTTGAGATAGTTGAAGGTAAGCCTATAGCTAGTTCTAGTAAGCTAGATTTCATTAAATCTCAGGCATTTAAATGTATGCAGAGCAATCCTAAATTGTTTGTCTCTATAGCTAAGGATCCTTATCTACAAACCAAAGTCTTTATTAAAGAATGTCTTGAATATGGCCTCATTCGTAAACGTGGAGAATATTACTATAATGTAGAAAACAACTCTCCTCTGTGTGAAGTTAATGAAGAGCCAGTACTTGATGTAGCTGCTAGATATCTTAATAGTCCTAAACGACAAGAAGTTAAGCTTATGCTAGAGGCTAAACTTAAGAATTTAAGGGAATAGAATGAGAACAGGACAGGAAATTAGAGATATATTTAATCTGCATTATGATAATATAATGAGCGCTGCTTCCCCTGGACTTAATGATTATGAAATATCCTTGTATCTGACACAGGCTCATAAGGAAATAATTTATAATTATTATTCAGGTAATAATAAGGGAGATTCCTTTGATTCTTCTGAAAAAGCTAGAACATATTTGTCTCACTATGTTAAAAGCGAGACTATTCAAAATCTAACTGCAGCCTCTAATCCTCCTACCAAAGACTTAATCTATAAGGAATGTATACTAGATGATTCAGTATGGTGGATAATTAGAGATAGTGTAACTCTTTCAACTGGTAGAAATATTTTAGTAAAACCTATTGTTTTTGATGAATTCTGGGTTTTAGTAGAAGATCCATTCAAGAAACCTAATGGTTTAAGAGCATGGAGACTAGATATGTCTGCTGAAGGAAAGAGATCTATTACATTAATTAGCAGTAAAGATTTTACAGCATACAATCTCTCCTATATAGTAAGACCTGGAGCTTTAATTATTTCTGATCTAGATAATATTATACCAGGACTTACCATAGAAGGTGAGTCTCAATATACACTTCCAGATTCATTACTAAGTAATGATCTACTATTAGATACTGTTATCAACAGAGCAGTAGAACTTGCTACTAGAGATTATAAGAGAAATGATCTTGAGTCTCAGATTCAAGTTAATAATAGAGTTGAGTAATATTAATTTAATTTATTTAAAACATGGCAACTTTTTCAACAAATGAAGTTAGACAAATTATCGTAGGTAATTCAGTAGATACTACGGGTAAAGCCAAAGGTTCAGTGGTAACTGCTAAAAACTTTGATAATAAATGTTTCTTCATTGAGTATGTCAATGCTGATGGTCAGCTTGTAAAGAGTGACTATATTAATTACGATAAGGTTCGTTTCGCAAAAGCATCGCAATATAAACCTCATATGTTGCGTAAGGATGAAATTACTATTCCTGATGCTGATAACATTGTAGCTGGTCAAGACTACATTGTGAGGATCTTATTTAGAGGTTGGGGCTCTGGCTCTCCGGAGGACCAATATTTTAAATTCCTTGGTGCATATCGTGCTAAGGCTGGTGACACCGCTGAGGATGTTCTTGGCTCTCTGGTTAATTCAGGTGTTAAGAACTTTGCCCGTGAGGATCAGGATCTTCTAGATTTTGCTCTTGAAGGTACTGGTGCTAATGCCAAAATGATTGTTACTGAGAAACCTCAACCGTGGGTTCTTGGTAAGAAAGCTGGCTATCCCCTTAACTATGTTATCCAGTTTGTACCTATTACGGTAGATGGTACTGCTACGGCAGAGTGGGCTACTGTAACTAATCTGTATCAAGGCTCTCTTGGTTTAGGTACAGGTACACTTGCTGCAGATATGGAATACTTCTTCCTGGGTGAGAGAGGAGATGTATATCGTAACGTAGGTTATCCTTATACTTGGGATACGAAGTATCTTGTAGATGTAAGTGCTAGTTATGATGTATTAGATCTTCACTATTACTTCAGTGATGAAGCTGAGAATCCTCAGGCATCAGAGAAACAACTAGTGATTCTATGTAAGACTGCAGGTGATGGTACTCATACTACTATCAACTCTGTAATTACAGCTATTAATGCTTGCTATACCGCAGCAGGTAAGACCTCTCCTCTTACCACTATTACGGCTCAGAATACTACTGTAGTAGTTGGTGGAGTTGGTACTGCTGCTGCTTCAAGTATTACTGGTCTAACCTCTGGTAAGAAATTTAAGGTTATTATTAAACCTGGTGAAGTAGGAGAAACTGTCAAAAAAGTGGCTGCTAATGGTACTCTTATTGATGGGGCACCTGCAGCTTTGACTGGTTCTTCTATTACTGGACTAACCAATGGTACTCGTTATCAAGTTGTACAGTTAGACTAGTATAAAGAGTTTTGAAATATATTTGTGCACAAAATATATAGTAACATCTTATTTGTAACACAATTTATCTACAAAACTTTTATTAATTATGGCTGAATATGCATCTAATGCAAAAGGTAATGCAGGGCTTACTACTGGTATCATAGGTACTTCACTAGCAGGTCTGTTGGCTCTGGGAGCAGGCAACAATGGTAATGGTGGGTTCTTAAGTGGACTCTTCGGTGGCAATAACAATAATTGCCAAATGCAATTGGCTGCTGCTCAATCAGAAATAGCTAGACTAGGTAGTGAACTCTATGCTAACCAAGTAGGAACTGAAGTCTATTCCGCTGCTGTTCAGATGTCTAAGGCTGATGACGCTAAGATCAATGCTAACTACAAAGAACTGGCTCAAGCAATAGCATCTCTGGATAAGCAGGTTGGTATTATACAAGCTACTCAACCATTATACTTCCAGTTAGCAAACTGTGCATCTGAAAGATACACTGATAATGCTACTAAGTATTTGGTTCCTGGAAAAGTAGTTCTGCCTACCAGCGCTATGTGTGTTGAAAACATGAATAGTTGGCTACAGAATTCGGAGTATACTCCAATTCCTAAAGTGACTACCAGCACTACTCCTTCAGCGTAATTTTTAATCATAGGTAGGTACTATACTTAAGGTAGTACCTACCTTTTTAATTTTAATACTTATGCCTCAGTTCACTAATAATTTAGAAGAATCTTTACAAAAAGCTAGACAGGAATTAGCAGTATTAGAAAATCTTCGTAAGCAAACTCTAGCAGCTCCTACTCAACCAAGACTACTGGAGGAGTTGAATAATACTATTAAATCATTAACTCCAGAAGAGAGGGAAGGATTACAAAGGAATAGTGCTTATGCTGAAGCTTCTAAATTATATGAAGATGGCTTCAACTCTTTCTTAGGTGCTAAATTTGGTGCTGAATATCTTGAGACTCCTCAGGGTAAGCAGGCAGCAGAAAACTTAATTGATACACTAAAGCAACATAAAGATCAATTCAAAGAAGCTTCTCAAGCTAAGCTTAAAGAATTAGAAAAATTAGCTGACTTAGTGAGGAATAATCCTAAGATTAAGGCAGAATTAGATGCAATGATTAAACCTGAATAATATTATATGAGTGATATTGAAAAATTTAAGCTAGCAGTAATTAATACTGCAAAAAATGTAACATCCCAGTTAGGGATTAGTTACCTAAACCCATTGCTTGTATTTGGCTTGAAGAATATGCTTGAAAAACCTAAATATTCTATTGTTTTAGAAGCATTAACAGATTCTAATGGGAATCTAGATATTAATGCTTTAACTAAAGTATTAGAAGAGACTATAGGAATGAAAGGTGGAAGGTTTACTATTGCTGGAGTTACTTTTACATCTGATGATGTAGAGAATCTAAAGAAAGAGTATTTAAAACTATAGATATGGATGATTTGATAGGAAAGGTAATCTCATTTGTCAATGAATTATATGGCTCCTATATGAAGATACAGGAGATTCATTGGAATACTTATAAAAAGGGAGTGCATACTACCCAAGATGAGATTAAGGATGCTCTTATAGATTATGCAGACAAACTAGGAGAAGTAACCATAGGCATTGATTCTAGACCAGGATTTGATGTATTACATCCTATAATACCTATGTCCACCAGTTCAGAAGAGATCTGTACTGTATTGACTAGAAAAGCTGAGAGGCTTAAAGAATCTTTAATAGGTCCAGGTTATTCAGGCTTAGTAAACGTGCTAGATGATTTCTGTGCAGATTTTAACAAATATACATATTTGAGCACATTGTTATAGTGCACTCGTTTATACCTATATAAATTTTTTCATAATACCCTTGGATATATGAGTTTTTTTACTTATATTTGTCCAAGGGTATTATTATATTATACCTATAATTCAAACTAAAATTATAAGATATGAATTGTAAAGAAATTGCAGAACTATTTAAAAGGAAGCCTTACTATTTAAGAATGGGTAATGTTAATATTGCCAGAAGGCTTAATACCTTACCAGAGGAGGTAATTAAAGCTAGAAAGATCTATAGGGCATCCCCAGAACAGTCCCCTAGATATCCTAAAATATTAATTCTAGATATTGAAACAGCTCCTCTGAGAGCTTTTGTTTTTAATATGTGGAATCAAAATATCACAATTGATAAAATTATTAGTGATTGGTACTGTTTATGCTGGAGTGCTAAATGGTTATTTGAAGAAAATATATACTCTGATAGACTATCACCAGAAGAGGCTAGATCTGAAAATGATTGTAGAATTCTTTTAAATCTAAAAGGATTACTAGATGAAGCTGATATAGTTGTTTCTCATAATGGAGATAAATTTGATCTGCCTAGAATTAATACTAGATTTCTACTAAATAATATACCTACTCCTACTCCTTATCAAAGTGTAGATACTTACAAGGTAGTAAGAAATCAATTCTCTTTTGCCTCTAATAAGCTTGATTTCTTGGCTACAAAATTTGGATTCCCAAATAAGATTGAGACTACATTTGAACTTTGGTCCAGATGTGTAGATGGAGAGGAAGATGCTCTAATTGAAATGGAGAGATATAATAAGTATGATGTTGAACTCTTGGAAAATGTTTATTTAAGACTAAGACCTTATATTAAAAATCATCCTAATGTAGCTTTATATATGGAAGCAACTGAAAGAGTATGTCCAAATTGTGGGAGTAAGCATGTGAGTCTAGAGGGAAGCTATTATACTAACACTAATAAGTATGAGTTATATAGATGTGAATGTGGGACTTTATCTAGAGCTAGACTTGCTGTAACTCCAAAAAAAATTAAGGAAAATCTATTAATTAATAATATAAGATAATGCAGACATATAGATCAATGATTTATATGGTCTTTGATGAATTAAAAATTAATAGTGATGATAGTGTTTGGGAGACTGACCATGTAGTATTTTTGCTAAATAAATATAGAGCATTTTTACTTAAACAAAGATATAAAGATCTTAAAAAGGATGTTCCTTTTCAAGCCTATCAACAACTATTAGTAGAAATGGGAGACAGTACCATCTTAGGTACTGCTTCCCTTTCTAAATCTAAAAAGACCATTCCAAATATAATCAATTTTAATGGCATAGAATTAGAGTCCTCAGTTAGTCCAGTTTTGAATGGAACTGTAAACAACTTTACCTATGACTTTAATCTAATTACTATAGATAGATTCAAATATATAGGAATTAATAAGTGGATTAAAAATTGCATATATTGTGCCTTTGATTATTCTAAATATCTTCTAATGAAAAGTTCTTCAGATGTAACTTTACCTTCTGAAGCTATAGTTAATGCAGTATTAGATGATCCAAGAGATATAATAAATTTTATGGATGAAAAAGACATTCCAGAAGATTTAATAGATCTTCCCTTCCCAATTGAGGAGGCTCAGGTCACCCCTATTCTTGAGTTAGTTATTAAAGAGTTAGGAACAGCTAATTATTTACCTGAGGATGGATTAAATAATGCTAAGGATGATTTTACTTCTGCTACTAATAATGGATGATTATATAGAGTTTATAAATGAGATTAAAAAGGTACATGAGCCTAGAGTACATAAAATTACCAACTCATATGGAGTCTATGATGCCTTTAAGTATTATAGAAAAAATAGACCTTCATACAAAAAATTTGTTCTATCAGAATCACAATACTTTGCTATAATTAGGAATGTTAATGCTAAACTAGGTATTCTATTATCCCAAGGAGAGTCTATAAAATTTCCTAATAGAATGGGAACGTTAGAGATTAGAAAGTATATTGTAGAGCCTAGAATAGATAAGAATGGTAAGTTTGTATTCAAGGCCCCTATAGATTGGGCAACTACGTTAAAAATGTGGTTTGAACATAAAGATGCTAGAGATAATAAGATTCTTGTTAGAACTGAGCAAAGAAATATATTTAGAATTATTTATAACAAAACCAAAGCCAAATATAAAAATAAAACTTATATGCTGTTTCAGCCTACTAGGCATCTAAAGAGTTTAATCTCTCAAGCAGCCAAGAATGGAACTATAGATGGCTTTAATTGTACATACAATGGCAGCTAAATACACAAGTTTTCGTATAGTTATTGATAAGATATTAAGAGACTCATTATTTAATGGACTTAATTATGAAGCTGCAGTTGATTACTGTATTGATTTTATTAATATAGTTGGATTACCTTACACATTTGAAGAGAAGCATTTAGAAACTGAAATAGTAGATTATAGATGCCAATTACCTCCAGATTATGTAGGAGTTATTCAAGTAATGATAAATCAAGTTCCAGCTAGAACTGCAACTGATACTATTGCGAAATTTTATCCAGATTTAAAAACTAGAGACAACTATACCTATGATTATGATAATGATAGATATAGTAGATCAGCTGATTATACATTTAAAATAGAAGGGGATGTAATCTATACTTCGGTCAAGAAAGGAAAACTATTAATGGTATATGAAGCTATTCCATTGACTGAAGATAATGAAGTAGCTATTCCAGATGATCCTACTTTTATTAGAGCTCTTAGAGCTTATATTGAGAAGGAACATATTAGAATACTATGGAGGCATCAGAAGGTATCAGATAAAGTTTATGAAGATGCTCAACAAGAATATGCATTTGCAGTTGGGGCATGTGAAACTAATGCTAGAAGACTAGAGTTACCAGATATGGAAGCCTTCTGTAATATGTATAAGACCCTCTTAGTAAGAGATAATGAATACTTTAATAGATTCAGAAATCTTGGTGCTAAGGAGATTTTAAAGAGACATTAATATGGAAATTAAGAGAGTTCAACTGGTGCCAACAGGCATGAATCAGGATATTAGTGTTAGTAAGTTTACTCCTAATTTAAGTTTTTATAACAGAAATATTAGGATTACTGCTAGAGAGACTAATACTCTCATGAGTATAGAAAATGAGATGGGGAATCTTCAGATTCCTTTGAAAAATCCTGAGGGAGGAGCTGAACTAAATGGTACCTGCATAGGCTACACTGTATTAAATAATTATATAGTTATATTTACTACATTATCTATAGGTAATAATAATTCTGTTGATAGAATCTATAGAATAGATCAAGATTATAATGTAATTAAATTATTTGAAGGAGATCTAGGTTTTGATACTAAGCATCCTATAGAATGCATTCCTTTCTATGAGACTAAATATGTTCAAAAGGTTTACTGGACTGATAGTAAAAATCAACTAAGAGTTATTAATATAGCAGCTGATGAAGAAG
>ENA-ORMN01000657-ORMN01000657.1-human-gut-metagenome-genome-assembly--contig:-NODE-657-length-39141-cov-4.070869_pt1 | contig 39141 bp, 57 predicted proteins | sample MGYA00242102_ERZ508993 | MGnify/ENA primary metagenome ERZ508993 (study PRJEB26280, sample SAMEA2338770) | human gut metagenome | biome: human gut; feature: human-associated habitat; material: faeces...
TAGTCTCTATGTCTATCTTTTTGAATTGAATTTGCGCAACTTATTATACGTCATCAGCCTTTGTTGTGCCTGAAATTCAGTCCATTTACCGTCATTATGGCTAGACTTTCGGGCGGCTTGTATGATTTTGGGTATAGAAAAAGCCCTGACGATTAGGTCAAGGCTTTATTAAAAGTCTGCTGGATTATTATTTTGTCTAAAATCTTTGATGTCCTGCCTGATTGTCAAATCATGCTTTTGGATATTCTGTATAATGTTCATCATATTTTCTTCTTCCTTACGATTGAACAGATACTTCGTAATGATCTTAGGAATAATGAAAAATGACGAAACGAAAGCAGTTCCGATAGCAGTTACAACAGCAACTATATTATTGATTTGGAATGTAAGATGCTGATACTTAAAAGTCATATAGGTTATAGTCCCTAATACTGCAATCAAAGCAATGCAGATACTGCCCATTACTCCAACGCACAAATAAAAGAAACACCCCTTGCACTTGTTTTTAAATCTTATGTTGCCTTCAAGTTCTTCGCTATAAGCTTTTAAGATATTTGTGTAACTTTCATTATGAGCTTCCATGCTCACAACATCATTACTGACAAAAGAAGTATTTTCATCATTGAATTTGGGATTACTTAACATCTCAAGACTATCTTTACTATATTTCTTGATAATTTTATCAGTAATATTTTTTACTGTTTCATCAGAATTTATCATCGTCATAATATGCTATTTGCTTCCAAATTCAGTTCTTCAATACGTTTATTTATTGCAGTAACGGAAACGCCAAAATCTAAACTTAATATAAATTTTACTTTTTGTGCATCTTTGATTTGACTTGCAATAAATTTATACCTTGACTCAAAAATAGTTCTAGGCATCAGTAGATTTGCTGCAAATTTATTTGCTCGATACTCACGAATTTCATTGTTTTTCTTGTCGTCCGTTCTGTAGTAAGCTTCATAATATTTCTGATTTGGTAATGCGTCAAAAATATAGTGAGCTAGTTCATGAGCAATTGTAAAGCGCTGATGTCCAATGTTGTCTCTATTATTGAGTACTATCATCTTTCTAAATCGTTCCATGGCAACAGTATTATCTATAGCTAATACCCCAGATAATTTATCATCATCAAACGAATTATCTGGTACCACAGCAAAACCTAACGAATCAAGCATATCACCAATGCGTAAAGGAGCATTTTTCTTTTGCCAGAAGAAATTCACTAGTTCATTAGCAGCATTAGTTGCTTGATTTGCAATAAGCTCTTTATCTTCATCACTTAATTTGTTAACATCTTCGGTGCTATCACGGAAACGAATTTCTTTATTAGCTTCTCGTAAATTGTCCACCAAATACTGAAATTTTTCGTTCATGTTACGCACCTCCCAATGTAATAAAATGCTCATTTTTGGTTATAATATTATACACTATTTAGGCGTTAAAGTCAATTTACGCATAGCTTACCCTCCTCTGTTGGTTCTGCAAGTCCTGCAGCATCTTCTTAAACTTTGCCATCTCCAACTCCAACACCTCGCGGATTTTACCTTCATCGCCTCCGCCCTGAATTGTAATATTCGGTGCGAACGTGGCCGTAATATTGGCACAGCCGCCCAGCGGATTACCCATGATGCGGTTTGTTTCCGCCAGCAGACCGATGTTTCTGGCGGTCGGGGTATGCGGGATAGCTGACTCGCCACTGTCCTCAGCAAAGGTTGTCAAGAAGGCGCCCTTGCCATAGATGCCACCGGAAGCGTTGTGCGCTACGTCACTACCACTACTTCCTTGTGCAGTTATATTGACCTTGCCGAAGATTGGCTTAGATATAAAATCACTGATGGCCTGCCATTTTTCCTGTACCCAAGAGAATGCATCAGAAAACTTGTCTTTTATACCATTAACAAACTGCTGTATTGCTAAAGAAGGATTGTCCCACAATGTTATAAACCACTGCTTGACGATGTCCCAGTTGGCAATAAGCGCAGTTCCAGCAGCAATCGTCCAGCCGATTGGACCTGTAATAAACATAATCGTTCTAGCTGTCGGACTGTCCCAAAGGTTGACAAAAAACTGTTTTATTTTATCCCAATCTTTGTAAATAATATATCCTGCCGCTGCAAAAGCTCCAGCTATTACTAGAATTGGACAACCCCATAGAGATGCATTCAAAAGCCATTGAGCACCAGCAGCCAACTTGGTAGAAAACGCCATAGCTTTTGCATGTATATTATAAAGAATAGTAGAATTTTTCGCTGATTTAGTAATTAGTTCATACCCAGCAATAGCAGCTTTAGCCGTATTAAAAGCAGCAGTAGCAAGGCTAACTGTAATGTACATTCCACCCAATCCTAAGCCTAAAGCTATAACCCCTCCTGTTAATCCAGGATATTTTTCAGTAACATCTCCTATAGTTGTCGCAAATTTACCTAAATATTCACTTCCCATAGCTATCACCGGTAATAAACCTGACGTCATTTGGATTTGCGCTTTATCTATACGATTTTTCATAAGTTGCATACTATTTGCAGTAGTTTGGCTTCTTGCAGAAAACTCTTGTTCCATACTATCAGCATACTTTGAACTGTCGCCTACTTTAGCAAAATTAGACTCTAGCCCACTAAGGTTTGAAAGCAAAGGTCCAATTGCACTAAGACTTTCCTTACCAAACAGGTCAGCCATTACTGCCGTTCTTTTTTCTGGTGCTAATTGCTCGATAGCCTTTAATACAGTTAATATTGCCCCTTTAGCATCATTTTGCATAGCGGAGGCCATATCAGTAGCATTTAATCCAATTTGTGCAAAAGCTTCAGCTTGCGACTTGGTAGCGCTTTCTCCACTAACCATAGCTAAAATCAAATTCTTAATACCAGTTGCAGCAACCTCGCTTTGGATACCTGAGCCAACCATACTTGCACCTAAAGCAGCTATTTCGCTTGATGCTACACCACCAATACTTCCTAATGGACCAATACGAGTAACTACATCAGATATTAATGGAGCAGACGCAGCTGTCGTATTACCTAAATAGTTAATCTTATCAGCCAGAGTAATAACCTCGTCCTGATTCATTTTAAAAGCTGTACGCCATTTGGCCATCATATCACCGGCCTGCTCAGCAGTAATATCAAAGGCTACGCCCATTTTAGCAGCAGCTTCAGCAAACTTTAATAAGTCTTCTCGAGCTATTCCTGCCTGTCCACCAGCTGCAACTATATTAGCAAGTCCATCAACAGCCATTGGAATTCTTGTTGATAGTTCCAACACATCTTTACTCATTTGTTTGAACTGTTGCGGAGTTTTAAAATCAACAACCTTTTTTACGTCAGCCATAGAACTTTCAAAGGCTATTGCTTTATCTGATATTTGAACTAACGAATTTATCCATATTTTAGCTAAATCAAAATGTGCCCAAGATTGAATGGAACTGGTTGCCAACTTAGCATATTTTTCTTGTAATGCTGGAAGTTTTTGAAACTTGCCCAATAATCTTTCATATGCATTGGCAGCCGATTCTGCTGAAAGTATACCTTGTTTTTGAGCTTTATATACACCCTTCCAAGCTGCTTGATAATTCTTTAATTCTTGTTTTGTATTAGATATATTTCTTTGAGCCTGCTGAAACGATGTAGAAAAACTGTTGCTCAATACTGCGGCTAATTTAAAGCCAAATGTAAATTCTTTCATCAGCCTTGAACCCCTTTCGTAAGAAGTATATAATATATTTAGAGGTGATTTTTATGATTTATTTCTTCGGTATGGTATTAGGAATATTATTTATGATTGTCGTTGCAATACATGCAATGATAGAAATGCATATTAATTACAAGAAAAGCATTCCTAAATTAAAAAAATTCACCCGAGTCAACCCAGATGGCACAACATCTACATATTATCGCAGAGTTGATAAACAGAATGGTGATTGCCATGATTGATATTAGAACTGCTTTTTTGTCCGCTCACGCCTGAGCGGACTTTTTATTTACTATTTTCGCAATTTCCAACGCTTCAAGTAAGCCTAGGTTTAAATAAAATTCGACAGACGTAAATGTTGCCATTGCCAAGCTTACAGCTAACTCTTTTATGGGCTTAGAGTTTTCAACTCCTAGCCCAGCAAAAAATTTGCCACAGGCAGTACCAAATTCTTAAAATCAGCCGAAGGCATGTCCAAAACATCCTCTACAGGTACGCCGATCAGTTTAGCCGCTACCAACGCCTGAAAATCCATGGACAGAAACACAGACGGAGTTGTGTCGCCCATTTTGCGCACTTCCTTTTCTGCTGCAATTAAATCTTTACCGCGGATAGCTTCAAAATCTAATTTAACTTCCTTAACTTCTTCGCCATTAACCATAATAGGATTATTTAATTGAACTACTTGCATCTTTCATTCCTCCAAACTTTTATAATTCAGCCCCCAGCATGCAGCTGGAGGCTTTTTTAAATTTAGCTCAGCCCAAGAGCATCACGGATATCAGCAGCATAATCAACGCCATCGACAACATAAATAAAATTATATTTGTCATATTCAAGCAGCGTTTCGCCATCTACGCTGATTTTGATATACATAACCTCAAATTTGTTTGCCGTGCCGGTAGAAGCGCCAACATCAAGCTTGCCCAAAGAAATCTCCTTAGGACGGCCGGCAATCACGCATTTCACAGCTTGCTGCTTCACAATATGCTTAGCGCTGTCATAAGCATCCTGAGAGCCGCGCAGGTCAAAATGATATGCCTTAGGTACCATCAGGCTAATATTGTGCTTATTGAGTGTGCGCCAATTAAAAGTTGCTTCCATGCTGCCGAAATGTCCCGTAACCGGAGCATCAAATTCACCGGCAATGCCTGCTCCCTTGATACTTTCAGTCATCGCAGTAAGAGTAGATAACTCTACATCAGCAATGCCAACCAAATCATTACCATTCTCAAAAACCTTAAAATTTACCAGTTTCTCAGAAATAATCGCCATCTATTTCACCTCCTGCTTAACCAAACAGCGTCTCAAAATACGCCGGATCATATTCAAGTACGTTTTCGATTTCACGCGCCGGAGCAGGCGGCGTAAGGTATGTGTGGAATTTAATAATGCCGTCCATGAGGTTAGTTGTCGAATTTTCATCCTCACGGAATTCAATGCGGCCGCCCAGAATAACACCTTGTCCGGCCAAACCATTTAAGCGCATATTCTCGCTGTCAATGATAGTCTGGATAAGGCGCTTATTAATCGGTTTATCTACCTTCGCCCAATAGGTCTGAATGAAGGTCTGCGCATGCCAGTTAAACATTCTGCGGATGGAGATAAAGGCGTCCTTCGGATCAGTGTTAGACGGATAGCAGGCAGTTCTGTTGCCCCAGCATTTCCAGCCGCCAATGAAATTCAGAGCAGTGACTACGCCCTGACCGTTCAGGTATTCGCCCTCATCCGGTCCCAGCTGCACCTCAATACCATCCTTCAGGCAGCAGCCATTAACCTGCATGCTTTTATTGGACGGAGATTCATAAGGGATATCATCGTTAGCGCTGTCAACCTGCGCCATAACGCCAAGCACATGCGTGGACATATGGTAAACAGTATCGCCAAGCTTCACCAGCGGCCAGCAGACTACTTGAGAAGTATCGTTATAGCTATTTTGGTTCATCCACGCCTTGACATCAGTATATTTTTTTACTGTGTCGGTCGGTACGTCATTAAGAGTAATCGCCTTGAAATGGCTGTTGATGTTACCGGCTTTAGCTTTCATCACAGCAGCTACAGTCGGGTTCTCACTCCAGCCAGGAGCAAGCACGATGCCAGGCACAAAGTTTACCGCGGGGAATACCTTGTTGAGTACCTCCAAACCTTTTACGCTGCCATCGCTCACGCTTACGCCACCGATGATATCATCAGCATCCACCATAGATGCATCCAGCTCATCGTAATCAAGGAACAGGGACGCAGCACTCTCTGCTTCACCGCTCTCCAGCGCCGTGATAACCAGAACGCCATCATCATCATAGGCTGCTTCATAGTCAGTGCCCACGCTCAACGGCTGGCCTGCACTGGCCTTTTTTACCTTCAAGGTTTCCAGCAGCACTGCCGCCTCAAGCTTGCCCACCTTATTAGTCAGTGTTACTTCCTTATCGGTTACAGTCTTTTTATGTGTCTTCTGGTCAAGCACGTTTACGAAAACAACCGGAGCGCGATTATACAGCGCAAACTGGCTGTAAATAACCTCGCACAGAGTATATTTTGCAAAGTCTTTGCTAAAGCCAAACTGTGTTACAGCTTCAGAATAGCTATAGCACAGAACAGGTTTATTGATTGGTGCACGGTCACTCGCCAAATGAACAGGAGCAGTGCCGAACACTACAGGCAGGCCAGCAGTACTATTTACCGCCGGTACAATACTGGTAGGCGCTTCCTGTGTATAGACGCCATGTTTATATGCCATTGCTTACACCTCCAATGCTTCTTTATAGTATTTGTGGAGCGGCGTGCCTGGCTGTTTGGTCTGCGCCATCGCCGCATTCAGCTCTGCCACAGGCACAAATAAACGCTTCAGCGCCGGCATTGCCGCAAACTCTTCATCAAGATGCGTTGGCAAACCGCCAATAAAAACCTGATATTGCAGTAATCTGCCACGGCTCAGGTTGGGGCCTATATAAATCAGCTTTTCGCTTGCCGATTTTTGATTTTTAATCGCCATAATAAATGTCCTCCTCATATGGTTGACCGATAGTATAAGTTGCCGTAATTTTGCCTTGCCACTGCGGTGCGGGCTGTGCTTCCGGAACTTCCAGCTTCAGCGGCAGCTGCAGGCGGTGCCTGTTTGCTACCAAACGATGCTTCAAAAGATGCTGGCGCACGTGCTCCATAAGATTATAGAGACTGCGCCAATCGTCAACATCGCTGTTGTCATAGATGCTGAAGCCAATTTCTACCGTTGCAGTGCTCATGTGACCATCTGCAGTATCCTGCGCCCCGGTAACAAGAGCATAGATAAACGATGCCTGTTCATCAGCATTCATGCGTGCCGGCGGAAAGCCTGCATATACTTTAATTTCACGCTGGCCAGAGGGTTGCTGCGTGCTGTAGTCGGTAACTGCAGGGCGCAAAAACTCAGCCAGGTTATCCATTAATTCAACTGTAGTCATACAAGCTCCTTACTTCATTTTTGAAAAACGATATTCTACTTCATGTAAAAAATGTTGATTCAGAACATTTTCTGCAAAAGGTGTTAGCCTGTTGATAGTATTTTCATTTCCCATCATTGATGGTATAGATGGACCATGTAGTACGGTTAACGGGTATCTGCTCTTACCAACCTTTTGAACGGAAAAGGTCCATTTCCAGCTCGTGTAGCCTGCAAAAACAACCCTTTTATAGGCTTCGGATTACTGCTGCGTAATACCCTGACACGAATTGGACCTTTTTTGCTTTTCCGTACATCAAACCGAGTCAAAGTTGCTGGTCTTCCCGTGCTCATAACAACACCAGTAAGCCGAGAAAGCGTTGCCTTACGTATTTCCACTTTTTTCTTCACAACAGCGCTAGAAATAACATATCGTTCCTTTACCAACCTCGCAACTTTCGTCTTGATTTGTTTGGTAGATTTATTGATTGAGCTTTTTATGGCTCTTTTTATCTCCTTCGGAGCATTGCCCAACAGCTGCTGTGCATATTCCATGTTTTTAGCATCAATACTAATCATCGGTCATTCGCCACCAACTGAATGGTTAAAAGTCCCATATCATCACTCACGCTTTCAACCTCATACATTTTTTCGTCCAGGTAAAAACGCATGCCATACACCGGCACCTCCGGTAAATCAGCCTTCAGGCAGTTAACCTGCAGCTGGCTGCCATAAAGACCGGGATAATAGTCATCCTTACCGGCTTGGATAGAAAGCGACTGCGCCACGGAGATATCCTGCACAATCGCCTTGCATTCCGTACCGTTCAAATCATGCAGCTCCGCGAACTCCATCTCATTGAGAAAGACAGCCGCATTGTCTGCGGCTATCTGCTCTTTAAAGCTCAGCGCTTTCATTGTACGGTAGCGGCTTCATCAACCGCCGGCAGTTCGGCTTCATCATCACACGCAGGCTCTTTAGAGATAGATTTAGAAGCAGGCTGCTTTTTGCTCTTTTTGCCAGAAGCAGGATTTTCAGACTCAGTTTTGCTAATGATTGCAACATCTTCCGGAGCAGTGGTTTCCGCCTCCGGCTCGCCAATGATTTCAAACTCTTCCGGAGCATCATCATACAGCTTTTGAGCAACGTCGTCAGGCAGCTCAACAACACTGCCAGCTGCATAAACTACGTTATTATGACGCAGAGAGAATTTCTTAACGAGGATATACATAAGCTACCTCCTTATTTAACCTTGATAACATACCAGTCATCCACGGATTCAGGAACAACAAGGCAACGGCTCTGCATAGCAATAGAGCAGTAGTCATTCTCAATGTTCATGGTAACCTTAGGCACATAACGGCCTTCATAGGTGTGGAACTGCTTATCATCCTCCATCTGGGTAACGGCGCCATACAAGCGCTTGCCACGACCGGCAACGCCGATAATAACGTAATCATCAGACAGGTACGGAGTAAATACACCTTCGTTGTTGATGTAACCACCCTCATAGGTGTACATCTCCAGGCCTAAGGCACCCAGCAGGCCGAAGCGCATAACCTCAGGGCTTTGAATCTTAGGTGCGAAGGACATCAGCGCCGCATTGTCGCGGGACGGAATCAGCAGCTTGTCATAAATGCTCTTGTTGTTCAACAGCAGGTTGCTGGTAGCCTCGGAGCACATCATGATAGTCGGAGTCAGGCCAGCATTGCGGCGGATAGTTTTGGAAGCCTCCTGCAGGTTGCCGTAAGCATCAGAGGTATCATTATCCCAGGTATCAGTACCGGACAAGGTTTGCTTTTGAGTAAAGTTAAAAGAGATGGTGTCAATCTTTTGAGTTTTGCCATCATCAGCATAACCGTTAATGGTGTAGCTGCCATCAATCAGCAGCTTTGCAGCCATATATTCCTCAGTGCGGGTGCACATATCAGTCAATTCCTTGATATCCTCAGCGCGATATTCTTCAGCGCGTTGTTGAGGAGTGCGACCACTGTACACGCTTTCACCTGCCAGGCGCTTCTGCAGCTGTTCAGCAGTCAATACGCGCTTAGGCTTCATCAGCGGTGCCTTGTAGGATTTGGTTTCAAAGCCATCACGTTGCATATTAACACCTTGAGAGCCCGGAACAACAAAGGGCGCCATGGAGCGACCGCCTTTTTTGAAATCCACATCCAGATATTCAGAGCTATAGGTAATCGCGTTCGGGAAAAAGGTGTTTACTAACAAAGGATTGGGCGGATATGCACGATTGATTACGCCCAGCAAAGAACGGGTAGAATTGATATCAAATGCCATAGTTTATTCCTCCTTATTGCAGATGAGTCAGGTAGATGCCAACTGCACGCAGCTCTTCCTCGTGTGCCTGCACAGAATCAGATTCAGCGCCAACAGACATTTCCTCTGCATTGAAAATGCCGCTAATATAAACAGTAGCAACTACATCGCCAGTGCCAACAACAACATCTTCGGCCAGCACAGCGTTTGCTACCTTCAGCGCCGGAGTCGCGGATGCAGAATCAACAATCTGGTATTTGCCTTCACTGACAGCCAGCACAGCGCCTCTTTTAAGCGCCTTTTCAGCGCTCAGGCCTTTAAGGGTAATGTTTTTGGTAAGAGCAGCCACAGCGGTGCCGCCAATAAGCTGGTCCACATTGCTTTTTTCACTGGTTACATATGCCATTATTTATTACCTCCATACATATTCTGCAGAGTTTTAGCCATGTTTTCGGTGCGCAGGGCATCTTCCTCTGCTTCAGTCAGGCCATTTGCAGGCTGACCGGTTACATTACCGGAGCCAGATTTCATCTGGTCGTCAATCAAATCATTCATAAAGCTTTGAGCTGCAGAAGTCTGAGCTGCAGGCTGAGCACCCTTAATAGCATCAATGGTTTCTTTGATTTCATCAGCAGTCTTGCCGTCTTTGATGGCCATATTGATTACAGCCTTCACACCAGCACTGCCATCATCCAAAGCATTGAGCGCAGCCAAACGGCTTCTTTCCTCATTGCGGATTTGCTCCTCATTAGCTGGAGCGGTGCTTTGGTTCGCAGGAGCAGCACTGTTGGTCTGTTCACCTGTTCTGACACCGATAGCACTCAAAATAGTGTTTACGGCATTCACAAGATTTTCATTCATCGTTTTGTCCTCCTTTTTGCGGATTTTGTTTTTAATTATGTCAGCATCTCCCTGGCTCAGCTGATGCCGTACATGGTTGACCACAAGCACATTGCCGTCAAGAACAGGTTCAACCTTACCTTGAATCTGGTCACAGAAGCCATTGGCAAGGCATTCTTCAGCAGTAAGCCAGGTGCTGTTTTTCATCATGGTCTCCAATTCTTTTTCGCTGAGCTTGCAGCGCTCCTTATAAGCTGCCACAATACTAGCCTTGACAGGCTTGAGCATTTCAATAAGCTTACCCAGCTGTTCAGCGTTGGCAGGCTCTGCCAGGCAGACCATGGGGTCATGAATCATCATCATAGCGTTGACCGGCATAAGGATTTTTTTGCCGGCCATAGCAATGATTGTCGCAGCACTGGCCGCCAAACCGTCAATCATTACAGTGGTATCACCGGAGTAAGACTTTATCTGGCTGGCAATGGCGTGTGCAGCGAAAACATTGCCGCCGTTGCTGTTGATACGGATGCAGACCGGCTTACCTTCCAGCTTAGCCAATGCATCAGCAAAGCCTATTGGGCAAACATCGCCACTGCTGTCATACCAAGGCTTTTCGCTGACAATATCGCCATAAATACGGATTTCAGCAGTATTTTCGGATGCTTTATTGATAATCTCCCAAAATGGTTTACTTTTCACCATCGTTCTCACCTCCTTCCTCAGTCTTTACATTCTGATGAAGCGGATAATTGAGGCCATTGCCTTGCCAATGCTTATGTTCAGCTTGCAGCTGCGCAATGTTTTCCTCGTATTCCGTGCCGGTGATTTCGGCAGATTCCTGTTCACCGGTACTGAAGCCATAATCAACACGCAGCTTGGCGGCCTGAACCTCTTTCACCGGGTCAAGCATACCCATAGTCGGGCCATACCAGGACGCACGGCTCCATGCCTTACGCAGCAGCGGGTCACTAAAATAGCCAGGCGCTTGAATGCGTCCAATAGCCACCGCCTCAGCCAGCCAGCGCTCATACACCGGCTGACAAAAATCCCTTGCGAACCAGATGCGCCGCTTCTTGGCAACAGCCTGAAACTGCAGCAAGGCACCGCGTGCAGCACTGTACGAGCTTTGGAAGCGTGACAGCAGCACTTCTGAAGGAATCTCTAGCGCCGCGCCCACCTGAGCAATCAGCGCATTAACGAAGGCCTCAAATGTGGACAAGCTACGATTTGCATCCACAGTCTGTACTTCATAGCCAGGCGGCAGCTCGTTCATCGTGCCGGCACCCAGCTCAAACGTATACTGGTCAAAAGCAACCTTTTCATTCTCACCAAAGGCTTCCGGCAAAGCGTTGGGAAGGCCTTCGCCTGCGTCCTGCGTTTTGAAGAACAGAGTGAAATAGCTTTTGATGATTGCAGCAGTAAGCTCCGCTGTGCTATAACGGTGCATCTGCTTCAATTCCTCAATGGCCGGTGCCAGAATCGGCACACCGCGGTACTGCTCCGGTCTTTCCTCATGGCTGATTTGCAGGATATTAGGCGTACCTGTTTTGCGTCCGAAGGCTTCCACGCGCACCCATTTTATGTTCCTGCTTTCCGTTGGGTCGTAAGGCACCCGGTCAGCAACCCAATAGGCTACAACGGCACCATCCGTATTGATTTCAACGCCGTTAATAATCCTGTTGCCATTCTTGGGATTACGAACCTCCACCTCATTAAGCGCACCAATAAGACTATAGGTATTAGGATTGCAGACACGGCTCGCTTCAAAAAGCTGTATCTTGGTGGTATAAGGATTATCACCTAAGGCCTTGCGGTATTTAATCGCCGCCCAGGCATCTCCGTCAACAATAGACGAGATAAAAGCAACATCCTGCATATCGTAAAAGTTGTGCTTGCGATACAGGTCACACTCTACGCTCTGCGCCCACAGATTAAACTCTGCCTTAGTGTGCCTGCGCCATTCAGCAGTTTCCTCCGGGCTCATGCCCAACAAGCGATAATCCGGACAAGGTGAAGGCACCAGGCCAGCGCCAACAACATGCGTCCTGTAGCGATTGATGGCAGCAGCGCCAACAGGACTGTTGATGGCCATGTCAGCACTGCGGTTGCGCAGGATGTTCAGATTTACGTCAACATCACTTTTAGGGCTGGACCTTATCGGCCAATAGCCACGCATAGCTTGTTTTTCGGCACTGGCACCACCGTTACTGTAGCCTGTGTTCAACACAGGTCTGAGGATGATGCCAGTGGGCCGCTCTTGTGTTAAAGTCTGGTCGGTAGGATGTCTGGCCTTACGATTGTAGGGTGTTCGTTTCTTACTCATTTCGTAGCCTCCTGTTTTATTTGAGCGCTAATCACGGAAAAGCACTCTTTTTGCACGCCTATATCCCTCAGATGCAGGCGCATTATCGTCTTCAGTAGCGCCCATGGCTCGCAGGCGATTTATTTCAGCCTGAATGGCGCTAAGGTCAGCGCGCGTCAGCAGCCTATTGCCAATGCGGTAGCTCTGACCGGTGGCCAGAATAGCCTGCTCCGCCTTCAGGTACTGGCGATAGCGTTCGTTCAATGCATTGCTCATTCTGTTCTCCTTCCTCGTTTAATGCAGCCATAGCGTTTCTGTGGCTTGACAGCAGGTGCAGGAGCCGTCGCCCCGCCTGCCTCGCCATTGCTGCCTTGCGCCAGCATAGCATCCAGCTTGTCAAAGTTAGGTGCAATACTGCGCATGCAGGCAAGATTATACACAGCAAGGTCCAGCGGCTCATTGCGCTTATCCTTGGCTATGTTCGTCCACTGAAAAACAACTACGCCGTTTTTCTTACGCGGCACCAGCTCCTCGGAAATCAGACCGCGAAAATAAATGCGATCATAGCCACGATTGGCATAAGATTCTATGACAGCATCACTGCTCAGGCTCTTAGCGTCAGTTTTTACCAGACCTTGCAGCGCTTCAACGAATTTTTTCATCCGACGCTTATCGTCCAGAGGAAAATGCATATATTTTGCTCCCTGGACCTCAATGCTAAGACGGTCCATAATTTGCTGCTTGCCCGTATCTGTGCCGATGAACACCAAAGGAATGGAGCTGTTGCGCATTTGCTTTTTGCCAATCTTGGCAACAAGGTCTTCGTTGGCCATGTTTGAGCCTTTGATAGCAAAGCGCTGACGGAAACGGTTCTTAAAGCAGTAGGCATATACGTAATCAGTATAGTGACCGCCGCAGTCAATAAAGGTTCTGGCGATTTTCAGCCCTCGCCCATTGGCAAATTTATAGGTTTTGTCCAGGATGCGGTCTAATTGCTCCCATACCTCGGGAGTATCTGGAACTCCTAGGATAACACCTTTGCGTATGCCCCAGCGTTCTTCACCATGCCCCCATCCTGCAACCTCATATTCCAAGCGGTTATCCTGCGTATCCACCGCCGCCGTCAGCAGCAGAACGCCTTGCGGCAGCTCAGCGCCATAATCCTCGCGCCGCTTAATGAAGATATCTTCACTCTCGAAATTGCCTTTGCGCTCGTAGGATTCCCCGAAGCGGGTATTGTATATTACCTTCTCACGCTCAGGGTCGCCCTCCGCCTCCAGCCATTCCTTCATGACATCGTTCCAGCTAATCCAGGGGCTTGTCCAACAATTCACGAAGAAACTGCGCGTATCGGTGGCAAAAGCTGCAGGGTTTTGAGCTACATACTTCTGCGCAGCATTGCGCATGTCATTCTCACTGAATTCAAAACCACAATCAGGGCAAATCCATTTCACTGATCTGACGACAACATGCTTTTTATTGTGTTCCTCGCTGCTATCGAAGTCGGCAAGCATCTGCCGGTGTGTAAGAAGGTGGAATTCGCCACAATTCGGGCACTGATGCTGCCATTCCTCCTGCGTACCGGTCATATACTCGTCATCAATACGGCTAGTGCCTTTTATCGTCGGAGTGCTAAAAAGTCCAATCACCCTGTTAAAGTAGGTGGTAGTTCTCTTCGCCGCCAAATCAACAGGGTCGCCCTCTACGCCGGCACTATCCGGGAAGCGGTCAACCTCGTCGCAAAGCAGAATGCGTATAGGTTTGGAAGCAAGGCCGCTCGGGGCGTTCGCACCTGCTATAATCAGCCTGCCGCCGGTAAAATACTTGCTCATGATAGTGTTGCTGGTATTACGGCTTTTGTTTTCGCGGAAAATGCTTTTCAGGCTTTTGGTAGCTTCAATCATAGGTGTGATACGGCTCTTGGAAAAATCCTCGCCGTCGCTCAACGTAGGCTGAATCATCATCATGGTGCAGGGGTCAAGCTGAGCAAAGCGGCCTATTACATTATTCATGATATCGGAGTTATGTGTTGGAATCATAGCTTTACCCGCCAGGTATAAATGATTTGGCGAATCAACAGCAATGCAGCACACCGGTCTGGATGTAACTGGTGTGATAGATACAATCCTGCGCCTTTCAGTCTCCGTTGTTCGGCAGCCTTCTCTTGCCTTCTGGCATTCCAGTTGCCTTTTTAGCTTAAACACCGGAGTATCATCATAAACAAGAAATGATATGCGCCAAACCTGCGAACGCGCCTTAGTTGGCGAATTGCTACAAATAGCAGTTTTTGCTTTCACTGTATGTTTGATGCCCAAACTATGAAGCAACTCAGATACACCATCAATAAGTATCTTAGATTTTAGTGTTATCTCGCAGCGCCCCTTCTTCGTAATGCTGCCATCTGAGTCCATCAGACCTTTTAGCAGTTCAAAGCGCTGCTTAACATCAGAGCGCAGATAAACAGCAGGAATATGTTTGTTCCCGATAAGATTGAGCTGCGCCAGTTTGGACCGCAAGGTCTGCGGTTCATTGATAACCGGATCAGCAGGGATATCTTTTAGCCCCTTCCATTTGTTGTGAAGGCTTATCTGCCTATGGCATTCAGCGCAGCGGCCGTCCTTTGTCAGGCCTGTTACGCTGGTGTCATGTCCCCTGCGACAGATATGACTACTAACAAGCGGGTCAACCTGCACATTTTTCACGTTCGGTTTATCCTTAACATTCCTGACGATGACGTTATAGCCTTCTGCCTCAATATATCCGGCAATCTCAATATCTTTTGCCTGCACGGTTAACTGTGCTGAATAAGAATTGCCATCGCCAAGCCAGAAACCAAGGAGATACGGATGTATCAGTAATTCCTTCGTTTGCATCTGCAGCGGCTTAGCTACAGGAATAGCATATGTATTATAGCTACCTGATTTATAGTCTTTCAGCAGCTCGCGAGTTGTTAATACACAAGGCTTACGCCTGTTCGGCTCAACATACCATTTATGATCAGCGTCAGCTATAACAGTAGAGCCATCTGAAAATTTCACCTCAAAGCAATCGTGGTTCTCCATTATCTCGGAACGCCAAAGCACACTGCACTGGCTTCCGGTCTCATCGAATACTTTATCGCCTTTTCGCAGGTCCACTATTCGCTTCCAGCCTTCAGGAGTAGGAATAGGCGTATCTACGTCTAAGGCTTTTCCCACCTGCGAGCAGCTCTTGACGACAACACGATGCACGCCCTTATCCGTAAAGGCATCCATGATGCTGCGCTGATAAGGTGCTCTGTCTGTACGCCATCTGCCCGGTTCTGCTGATTCCTGCGGCAGCATGCGGTAAGTATCCGCCCATTCGCTGACTGTAGTTTTAGGTGCCAGCTTAAGGCCATTGTTGAAAATGCGGCGCAAAAGCAATACTGTTTTCTGAGCACACATGCTAATCGCCCTCCTTCTCATCAACAGCATCAAACATGGTCGGTGTATAATCCCTGATTTCTTCCAAACGTCCTTCAACCTCCATGCTCAGCAGCTCTTCAATCTCCGGCTTGCTCTTTCCAAAAAGCAGCGGCGCCATCTTCGACGGGATGCCGCGTATCTGATTGCGGAAGTTGACCAGTATTTCCGTCAGGACAGCCTCTACATCTGCAGCATCGTGCATCTCGCGCCGCTTTTGAGCCAGCTGGATTTCCGCCAGCTCTCTTTTGGCCTTTTCATGCAGAGCTTTTTCTTTCATCAGGTCAACGGATTCATCAGTTTTGTATTTATAGGCATAGTATTCAGCGATAACCTCGGGAAGAAGGTAATCACCTTCGGGCTCTCGGGTAAGTATTTCTTCGTCTGCCAGCTGGCGCACGCGCCTGTCAGTGATGCCCAGCAGGCGTGCAAGCTCAGCGCCGGAGCCTCTTGGTACTATTTTTTTCGCCATGAACATCACCTCCTTTGCTGTTTGTCCACTGTAGGCAATACAAATCCGCTAATAAAATGCACCGCTTCAGGCTATTTTACAGCCCAGGCGGTGCGGAAATTGAGAATGGCAACAGCGGAAATGCTGTCCAGGCTAAATTTCCGCTTTTTGCTTTCCTAACAGACTATGAAATTGTCGACGAAAAATTTTTGCGTATTAGTGGAAGTCAAGAAAAAATTTTGCGCCTTTAGGGCATGTCCGAATTTTGCCAGGCGGAAGGAAATGTGATTTTTTAAATTCGCAGCTAGACAATTTCCGGGAGTTCGCCGACCCGCAGGCTTTTTATTTTCCCGGAAGAACCTAGTGCACCTGTCCACAAAACGCGGACAACAGAAAAGCCGCTGACCAATAGGCCAACGGCTCTCGCTATGCTTTTCTCTCACGCTTTCGCTATTATACATTATAGCACCGATTCACCCTCGCATTCTATCGCATCTTTCAAGAATACTGTTTAAACCTTTGGCATGAAGCTTATGTACATGTTGCCATGTATAGTTAAGCTCTGCTGCTATACGTTCCCACTTCTGGTAGTTCAGGTAACGTCTTTGCATCACAAGGCGCATTGGTCCCATCGGCAGCAACGCAACTAAAGCCCGAACTTCTGCCAGCTGGGCGCACAGCTCATTGCAGCACTCTGCAATAATCTTTTCCTGCTCAATTATTTTTGCTATGGAATTTTCCAGCTTTTGGGCATTCCCGCTACCGCCGCCAGGCGATTGGCTATAAGCAGGCGTTACCTTCTGCGCAATACAGCGCAGCTCCTGCAGCTTATCCAGCTCTCCCTCCAACGTGCGCTGAGCATACATAGCGCCTTTCAGCTTTTCTTTTAGTTCTTCTTTATTCATACGCTGCCCTCCTGCCGGTTTTGATAATCTGTATGCAAACTTAAAATTTTATTATGGGTATTTTCCTAGGCTTTTATATTCTTAGAGATTAAATTTTGCTTTTTAATCGTCTTTCACATATACGCATACCTCTAGCCTAGGTCTCTTCCGGTCAACGGAAAAATCCATATCACGCACGAGCACCATCTTGTCATCAAGATATACTGCACCCTCTAAGGCATCACAAAGCAGCTTATGCGTATTGTTCATATCACGCCGCCTGCCGTCTGGCCAGAAGGCAATTACTTCCAGCACAATCTTTTCTTCCGGTTCAGGCACGCGCCAGCCTTCCCGATGTGCCAAAGCATTAGCAACATAATACGCCTCTTCCTTCCAGGCTCTTGCCAATGGCGTAAGCACACGGTTCTGGCGTCCCATGCACGTGAAGTTTTTATAGCAATGATTGACGCTAGGTGGTATGGTCAATATTAAATTCAATTTATTCATTCCGTCGCTTTGCTCCCTTCCTGTTTTTGGGTACTCTTCTCCCTTTGCTTTGCGGCTTGCGCTTATACTCTTCGCGCAGCTCCATTTTTGCGCGGATATACCACTCGCAGGTAATCTCGTTATAATATTTCTCCACGTTGATGAGCTTATAAGCAGAATGCTTTTGCTCAAAGTGTTTTTGCATGTCCTCACAATCTTCAGGCCACAAGGTCAGCTGTTTGAATTGTTTGCGACTCGTCTTAGTGTCGCTCACGGATTCCTGCGGCTTAATCAGGTTGCGCGAAGAGATATAGGTCTTGCGGCCTTTAGGATCTTTGCTAAGATAAGTGACTAAGCCATCAATGCCGCCATGTTCCAGCTGGATACGCACGCTGTTCGCATAGCCCTTGCCCCACGCCTTTTCAATTGCGTTACGATCCACGCCAGCTTCAGCGTTGACAAGCAGGTGATGATGCAGGCGCGCTTTTTTTGCGCCCTCTTCCGTGATGTAGATATACTTGAGCAGCTTATCTGCTTTTTTATAGACTCTCTTTAATCTGCGGATAAATTTCTGCACTTCTTTTTCAGCTTCAGGCACGGATAAAGGCAGATTGTCTTCTGTGTAGCTTAATGTCAGATGATAGTCATTCTGACCAAAATTACTCTTAGCCAGTAAGCGGAAATATCTGCGAGAATTCTTGTTGTTCAGCTTTTTCTGCTTAGGACTAGTAACATTCTTCTTTCCACTGCGTTGAGGTTTGTATTTAAACTCATAGAAGGGAAACATATCAATTTCAATGTAATCAGGCTTTTTGCTTTCACTGGTTCCCTGGCAGTAATATGTTTTTTCTCTTATGCCCATTCTCATTGCCATTGATTTATCCCCCTGATATTTTTTGTGGTCGCTTTGTTATTACTTACATACAAGCCTCAAAGGCCTCTGCGGACCTTCAAAAAACTTCTATTGTATAATGAAGAAACCTGCGAGGCAGAACAGCCCCGCAGTATTCCCTTCATATATTCTTTATCATCTATTATTTACGCTAGCCTTTTGGCCAACATCTGTTCCGCCGCCATTCGGCAATGCGTTCATCACGCATTATCCGGCATTCGGACGCCGCCCGCACCTTTGCCTGGCGGTTCTTCTTTAAAATGGTTAGGATGAATTTATATTTTTTATATGCGTCACATATACTGGCGCAGCCACAGCCACGCAGGTCGCAGCCTTTACAAGGACAGTCGACTGTAATCCCGTATACTTTCGTTCCGCCGAAGGCTCTTTCACTTCTCATCATTGCCTCCAATAAATGCCAGACCAATTAACAGTACAATGAGCGTTATAGCAAAATTGATTGTGAAGTCATCCATGTAACATGCTCCTTCTTTTTCCGCCGCAGAGCGCAGGCCGCATACGTGCGATATACTTCTTCTTTTTGTCTGCGCCATTTGCAATGCTTGTATATAATCCGCTAGTTAAATATGAGCGAGGCAGCAGCTCTACGGCCTGCGCTCTGTGGCAGATGGTTGATTAATTAGATGCGTTTAAATTTTTTGCCGTCGAATTGATAGTTCAGCTTCATGCCTGTCGGCTCGTACCAATCAGCCTGGAGCTTATGCTCGTCTATCCAGTCTTTCAGGACAGCATTAAGACGCTGTCCCAGCTCTGCGCGAGCCTTGGCCATTTCCTTGCTTTCAATGCGTTCGCTCCAATATTCTGACGCGTTGCCACCATCTTCGCACGCTTCCTCTTCAAATTCGCCGAGAAGCATTTCTACGCTGATTTCAGGGTGCCAGTTCGACTCTCTCCATTGAACAACAGCCACGATTTCACCAGCTGTCAAGTTGTCGCGCGCAGATTTCAATGCCTCCTCCGGTGTATCGTACAGAGTAAACGTCATGTCATCATCGCCCACGCTATAAGCCTCTGCTTTTTCGGCCGCCAGAACGGCAACGCGAGCCGCTCTTGCCAGCTCCAGCGCCGAACCAAGGTTGGCTTGTGCTTGTCTGAGATAATAGGTCTCGCCGCTGCACTGCCAGTCATTGATGGCAAGCTGCGCACGATTAACTAATTCGTCCACCTTATTGATTGATGTTTCCTTATTATTCATGGTCATACTCCTTTGTTTTTTCTGCAGCCTGCTTCTTTCACCAATAAGCCTTCTTTATGCGCCTGACGCGCTATCTTAGCAGTTTCATCATTGCTAAATGCAAGGCAACTCGGGCAAATCGTTACTTCTTGGCCATTCTTCAATATATACTTATTGCAGCTGCCATTCCTATGCCCACATACGTGACATTGACGTCTCATGCTTTATCCCTCACGATTTCATCTGGATATGCTCCACTCTCATAGGCGTTTTGCGCTTCTTCTACCGTGGGCTGCTCGCGCTTACAGTGGTAGGCGTATGCAAACGCTTCCTTTTGCAGCTCCTTCATGGTTTTGATTTCATCCGGCAACAGCTCTTGGCAAGGTATTTTACCTCCTGTAGGCAGGTCGATGTATTCCGCAGCACGACGGTAAAACTTATGTGTAACCACTTGTAAGGCCTGTGTGCAATTTGTAAAGCCGCTCAACTGCACGATAATCTGCATCCCCTCTCCACAATCCTTATGCACTGGAAAGTTTACTTTGCTAACCCAAACCTGCAGTTGTCCACCGCCCGAATTTTCCAAAGGCATCTCGAGAAAACGACGCGCGATATTCGCCAATTTGCTCCAAACTCTCCGAAAATCTTCATGCGGCTTATCTCTTCTGCTGACAATGTTCTCCTCAGGAACGCCGCCCGTAGGACTGACGGAGTAACGAATTTTTATACTGCCACCCTTGACGGCAATATAATTTATCTCGTAGCTTTCTTCCATGACTAACCCTCCTGCTCAAATTTTGCCAAGCGCTTGGTAATCTGGTTTTGGCTCTGCGCCAAGGCACTGGCCAGCGCTTTGCATACGCCGGCGCCACGCTTGCCATCCTGCACTTTGTCCAGATGCTCCAGCAGCTTATTGATGCCATTGAGCACCGCCCAAATCTCCACCTTAAGCTCCAGCGCCTCTTTCTGAGCGCCTGCATCATTTTCACTTTCTGCCAGCTTACTACGAAGCTCTTCCAGCTCCTGCGCAACAGCCTCAGGCACCTTTTCCACAATCTCCGTCTTTGTAGCAACTGTTACCGGCTGTTTGAGCTGTTCTTCCAGCTCTTTGATGCGTTCTTCTAAGATAGCTGTTTCCTGCTCTCTGTTATAAAGGCTTTTACGCAGCTCTTCGGCTTCATGCTCCAAAACATCACGCTGAGTGCTCATCGCTTCGGCAATCTTCTTGCTTTCTGCAGCACCAGCCAGCTGCAGCAGCTGCTCAGCAATATACTTAGAGCATGGATCCTTGGCTGCTTCCATTTCTTTATCCAGCTTTTTAATTGCCTGTTTCTGTCCTTCAGTTAATACCATTGCTAACCCTCCATGTCTTTCAATTTACGTGCTTTGCGATGCAAAACAAAATTAGATACCTGATGGCGTGCTTTTCTACGAGCTTCAACAAGCAGATGTCCTTTGTAGCTGATGCGTTTATTGCGCAGCAAGCCATACATACTGCGTGATACAGCATAATAATCAATCTTTTGCATAACTTTTCCCTTCCTCTTCCTCCCAAATTTCCATAACTGCACCGGCAAAGCGCTGGCAGGTTTTGTTTTCCTCTTCATTCAGCTGACGCTTCTTAGCCTGAATGCTGCGTTGGTATAATTGTTTGGCCAAAACATCCAGGCGGGTATCCTTAACGTTGAGCTTGCCATAATCGTGCGCCGCAACGAGCGCTATGGCCTGCAGCAAGACTTCCATTGTTTCTGTTGTTGCTGCCATTGTAGCCTGGATTTCGCGCGCTGCCGATACAGCAATTGCCTGAGCAGGCGCGATGCCCTGTTTGGCGCATTTAAAAGCAGCACGGCGTTTATTTTTACGGGCGACGCTACTCATTGTGGCCTCCCATTTGGCGGATTTCCTCGCCGATGAGCTTGTGCAGCTTCTTCAGCTCCTTGGTGTAGCCGGAAGGGTTCTCGCTGAGAGCACCGATTCTTCTTTCCAGCTTAAACTCAATCTGCATTGATTTCACTCCTTATGTTTGTTATAATAACTATGATCATTTTGCTTTGAGCATTGACAGTTTGCGGCTGCCAATGCTCTTTTTCTTTTGTCCATGCCAGCAGTGCTCATTTACGCACCTCAATTGGAATGAGGACTACATCCCCCGGCTGAATGTCGCCTTTGATATTGCTGATTTTGCGTGTCCAGAAGATAACTTCCCTGACATCACGATGGTCGCCTTCACTATCCATGACACCGCCTACCAGGTGCCAAAGTGTATCGCCTTCGCCGGCAACAGTTTTTACTACATATTTTTCCACCGGGCGGCTATAGTCCCACGCAGCCCAAATGCAGCAGGCTGCCAGCAGGGCAAATAATACTTTTTTCATGATCGTTTACCTCCTTTACACAACGCCTTTACGGATTTGCTCCAGACGAGCAAGGTAGCTATTGCCGGCATTGGCAGTGCGAATATTGACCTTGGCCGGTTTTATCATCGGAGTATATCCAGTCAGGTGCTCATCGCAAAGCTGTTCCAGCATTTCATCAGCACGCTTCACATTGATGCGCCAGCCACCAATCTTTACAGCCGGCAGCTTGCCCTTACGGCACATATCGTAGATGGTTCCTACGCTGGCCGATACGTGCTTAGCGTAATCCTTAATAGACATGTACAGTACATCAGCCATATTACAGCCCTCCCTTCTTCCGCACCGCCTTGCCTCAGTGCTATAATGAAAACACTGGAAGGAGGTGTTTGTTATGCAAAGAAACGAATATATTTATATTCTTAACGGCATCCTTGACGGCTTAAAGAAGAATAATACGAGTAATGTTAATCCGCCTCTTTCGGATAAACAAATTGACGCTATTTCAACAGCCGTTATGAATGCCATCGCAAGATATGACTCTCTAAAATGCCCTAAATAATATCCACCTTAACATCAGCGTATTCAAAAGGCATTTTCAAATCTTCTAAAGCTGCTTCCAATTCTGCCTGTGCCTTTTGGACACGCTCAAGCTTACGACCAAGCTCACTTCTTTTGTATTGAGCCTTCACCTCAATACAAATTGGTGAGCTTTTGCTTTTTGTATCTTTCATTCTTCTCACCTCTCTTATACCCAGTCTCCTCGCGTTCCGTGCTATAATAAAAGCACAGGAGGGAGGTGATTTTTATGAGGTTAAATATTGACTGCGTCCGTGATGTAATGCTTTGGGCTGAAGCGAATAGTGATTTGCGTCATCCTGCAATTTACATTGATACAGTTTTATCTAAATCCCTCGCAGAAGCATACGAAGAAGTGCCTCCGCCAATCCCGCCGCCTCAATTTGAACTGCTCACTCGTTATGACAACGACGAAATCGTATACCACATTAAATATTGCATCAGAGCAGGCCTTCTGGATGAATTTGCATCTCCAGACGGTTACAGCATTGGCGTATCAGATTTAACGCCATCAGGACATGCTTTTTTAGAAAGCATCCGTTACCCCGTCGTTTACGAAAAGGTTAAGAAGGTTTTAAACATGCTTGGCGTTAAATCGCTTGAAGCCGCAATGCAAGCTTCTTCACTCGTAATATCGAACCTTATAAAATCTGCTATAGGTTAAAGCTTTTCTCTTACACATTCTTTGATACATTCCGTCAGATCATCTTTTGTCGGCGGAGTGTATCCTTTTTTTACTATGTACAAAACCAAAGCTTTAAATCTGTAGTGAGTACCCAAAAGCAGATACCCCGTGAAAAGGTTAGTTATCACCAGCAACCCTATTGCTATTGCCATCTTCACACACCTCCCTTCCTCAGCTCCTGCGCCAGCGCCAGCGCCATGCTGGCTTCTCTTTTTACTCAACCACCTCGCAGCAGTGCTATAATAAAAGCACAGGAAGGGGGTGATTTTATGAATACTTCAAACCATTTCTTTAAGACTGCCCAAGTTTGCGAAAATGGACATCTGCGAAACAGCGATACTAGCACACACTCTGCTAAAAATGAAGATTTTTGCTCAATATGTGGTGCTAAAGTTATTTCTGCTTGTCCCCATTGCAGTAGCCAGATTCGTGGAGCATACTATATGAATAAGCCAATTTATTCTATTACTATGTATAATGTGTTAGAAGGCAGAAGATTATCATCACATATAACAAGTTATAAAGATGTTAAGGTTTCCGCTGCCGTTGATGTTCCAGCTTACTGTTATAATTGCGGTAAGCCATATCCTTGGACTGAAGCTACTCTGCAAACCGCCGAACACATCATTGACATGTTAGAAGAATTGACTGCAGAACAGAAAAAACAGTTAGTAGATTTTATACCAGACATCATCGTTGAAACTCCCCAGTCTCGTTATGCTGCTCTGGTCTACGCCAAGTTTCTTGATGGCCTTCAAGGACTTGCTGTTGATTGCTTCAAAGATTGGCTTAAGAAAAACGTATTGCCTACGCTTTTGGTCTTGATGAATATGCAAGAGCAATAAAGTAAAGGCCGACATGTCAGGACATTTTTGAAACTTGCAATGATACTGGCGCTTCATCAGCCAACAGTCACATATCTTCGACAGCTTCTTGCCACATTTATTGCAGAAGTTTCCTTTTTTGACGACTTCCCCGCAATGCGGGCAGGTCGTCATTTCTTTGCCCATCGCCATCACCTCCCTATTCTTCCTTCAGCGCAGCATCTGCCTGCTTGTATTCCTCGTCAGCCTGTCCGAATTGAGCCTCTACCACCTTATAGACCTTTTTGTAGGTTTCAGCTCTTTCTTGCCAAAACTCAACATCATTGTCCATATCACCCAACTTTGCGCATTCCCGCGCTCCGGTTGCCGCTTCCTCAGCCTTAAGCAGCAATGCATGGCAAATAGTCGAGACGTCATCATAACTAAGCTCAAGTTTCATTTCATTACCTCCCTACCGCCAGCGCCGCGCCGGCGGTTTTTGTCTAGTATACTAGACATTTATTGCATTAAAAAAGCAGATACGGAACAATTAAGAGCATTAGCAAGAGCTTCTAAAGTGCTAATTTTTACCTCCATCTCTTCGCCACTTTCCAATTTAATGATAGTAGCACGCGAAATATTAGCTTTTTTAGCCAATTCATCCTGTGTCATACAGTTTTCTTGTCTAATCTTACGAATATTATAAAGCATTCTTTTTCCTCCTTTCTATCTCCGCTGTGTCTAGTATACTAGATTTATTTCTTAATGTCAACTGTATTTGACATTTTTCTTTGCTTAATGTATAATCTAGTTGACATTATAAGGAGGCTTCCATCATGACTATCGGAGAATACGTAAAACAATATAGAAAAAGTCAGGGTTTATCAATGCAAGCTTTTGGCGAAAAATGCAATTTAAGTCGAGCATATATTTCCATTCTAGAAAAAGGGATTAATCCCACAACAGGTAAAGCATTCGCGCCAACAATAGAAACTTTAAACAAAATAGCTGAAGTTACTGGCGTTACAATCGATACTTTATTGCCAATGCTCGACAGTAATCAGCTAGTAACAGTAAATGCACCTTCCTCCTCTCTCTCCCTCCCCCAGCAGGAAGAAACACATATAAAAAAATACCGCCAGCTGGATGCTGACGGCAAGGAAGAAATTGACGATTTGATTGATGTGAAGCTGGCCAAGCTCCAGCGCAAGGCGGAAGAAGACGTGGAGAGTTTAGGATAATTTAGGAATTGACAAAAATTTACTTATAGGTTACAATAAGACTACTAGATACACCGGTATCGCTTGCGACCGGTTGAAGGCCATCGTCTTATTGTAAGGCGATGGCCTTCTTTAGTTTGTGCAGAAAGAAGTGTTTAGATGGGTATACCAATTATATTTGACAAACCGTTTAAAACGTATGATGAGCAAATTGCGCATTTACGTGATAATTATGGGCTTGATATTGTTGATGAGGAACTTGCAAAATATATTCTGTCAACTTTTTCCTACTATGACATCATCAATGGTTATCAAGAGTGCATGATGCAAAACGGAAAATTTAAAGAAGGTATCAGCCTTTTATATCTCTACTTTTTTCATCTATTTGACAAGGAATTTCAGAATATCTTATTCAAGAATATTTTGCTTATAGAAAATTCATTCAAAACAAAGCTAGCCTACTCAATTTCTGCTCATTACGGAGTTTCTATGTATGACTATCTTGATAAAGCTAACTATAAGCCAGGATATAAAGGAAAAATATTCTTTAACATTTTAAGAACTAACATTTTTCGAGAGATTGGCAAAACAGATAAGCAAAATAACCTAATTGCCTGTACCAAACAACCGTGTAAACATTATTACGATACACATCATCATATACCAGCATGGATATTGATGAAAAACGTATCGTTTGATAAAGCAATTACTCTTTATCTGCTGCTAAAGCCAGAAGTAAAAGAAGAAGTAACAAATGCATTGATCAGTGTCGATGTACCCATAAAAGATAAAATAGCATTCGTAACATCTGCTCTAACGTTAATAAGAAAATTCCGCAATGTTATAGCTCATAATCTTAAATTTGTTACCTATAGCCAGAAAAATTCAAAGCTTCCTTATAAAACCACTTTAAATTTAATTAACGAAAAATCTGCTACTGCTGGCATTACCAGCTTTGATGACACTTATGGTTGCTTAATTGCTATTTTTATTTTACTAAATGATACTAAAGAACAAATTTCGTTTCTCAAGTGTTTCCAAAAACTGCTGACAGCGCCGCCCTTAGGAGTAGAAGAGCTTCAGCCTTTGACGAAATATATAGTAAATCATTATTTGGAAATAACTGGCTTAGGAGCTGATTTTTCTAATAAACTGATTGGTCTTACTCGTGCCTGTATTAAAAGTGCTATCTTATCAGAGCAAAAGAAAAAAGGATTTATGGATCTCTGCAATATAATACAGTCTCAATGACACTAACATCACTGTTTCCTATATTTAAAAATACCGTCAGTTGGATGCTGACGGCAAGGAAGAAATTGACGATTTGATTGATGTTAAGCTGGCCAAGCTCCAGCGCAAGGCGGAAGAAGACGTGGAGAGTTTAGGCTGATAGATTTTGAAAGCGAGGAATGAAGACATGAAAGATGTAAAATTGTTTCAGAGTGCGCAGATTCGCTCCATTTGGAACGATGAAGCCGGAGAATGGTTCTTTTCTGTTGTCGATGTTGTCGGTGCATTGACCGACAGTGCAAATAAATCAGCTTATTGGCGCAAGCTAAAGCAAAGACTAAAGGCAGAAGGTAATGAAACCGTGACAAATTGTCACAGGTTGAAATTGCTTGCAGAAGACGGGAAAATGCGTCTCACTGACACCGCAAATACAGAAGGTATTCTGCGTATTATCCAATCTATCCCCTCACCTAAAGCCGAACCATTCAAGCAGTGGCTCGCGCAACTCGGTGCGGACCATATCCATGACCTTGAAGCAGCAGAGGCTTTCAACAAGGAAATAGACGCTCGCATTGAAGCACGAAATAATATCAAACAGCATAACGTTGCTCTCGCTAATGCAGCCTTTGCCGCAGGCGTAAAAACGAACCTTGACTTCGCCAAATTTCAAAATAGCGGTTACATGGGACTTTATGGCGGTGAAACCGCTGGCGATATAAAACGTCGCAAGAAGCTTAAACCTAATCAAGAGATTTTAGACCACATGGGCAGTGTGGAACTCGGTGCGAACCTGTTCCGCATCACGCAGGCAGAAGACAAACTGCGCCGTGAGAATATCAGTAGCAAAGAAGCTGCCAACAAAGTGCATTACGAAGTCGGTCGTACCGTTCGCAAAACTATTGAAGAACTCGGCGGCACAATGCCAGAGAAATTGCCTACGCCAAGCGAAAGTATTAAGCAGCTCGATAAACCTAAAAAATAAAAAATACCGCCAGCAAATGGTCAGCAAATGGCCGGCAAATAAAAATACCGCCAGCTGGATGCTGACGGCAAGGAAGAAATTGACAAATTTTTACTTATAAGCTACAATAAGACTGCGAGATACACCGGTATCGCTTGCGACCGGTTGAAGGCCATCGTCTTATTGTAAGGCGATGGCCTTCTTTAGTTTGTACAGGGCTAATTAAACGAAAACTTAGTTGTTCGGAAACTCAGAACAACTGCAGCTGGCCAAGCTCCAGCGCAAGGCGGAAGAAGACGTGGAGAGTTTAGGATAATAAAAAAGACGCCCTCGTAAGAGAGCGCCTTCGGTCGGCAGCGTTAGTCAGACGTTACCGTTAGTGGTGTTATTCGCCAGAATGATACTTAAATCAATCAGGCTGGTTTTTTGTTATCGGGAATCCAAATTTTAAAAGCTCGTTTACCATAGGTTTTCGCGTAAACACGATTGCCATCTTTATCGGTTCGCCAAGCTCTAAAAATATAGTGCCCTTTACAGTTTGAATTTGTTTTAGCCATCCAGTATCACCTCCTTCCATGTAAAATGAAAGGCGCAACACCACTGTTTGTTATTATATCAAAACGTACGTATTTTATCAAATAAGTTTCTTCTACATAAAAGAAAAAGAACAGGATTTCTCCTGTTCCCTTTCTTAGCGCCGAGTGGTGGTTAGAAAAATTTTTCATTCACTGTGTGTGACTAATACACGGTGATACCAGATGGCAAATTCAAACTTACTGTATTATACCATATTGGGCTGTTTTTTTCAATAACAAAAGACCGCCAGCAAATGACAAGCAATTTGCGTTTTATGCAAATTGCAAATTCTGATAAGCCTGCAAGCGGAAGAAAAAACGCCCCCATATCGGGGGCGCAACGATAAATATATTAGTTTGCTGTAACAAAGCGTTTAGATAATGCTTCTTGCAATACTTTGGATAAGCTCAAGCCTTCTTCAGCGGCCTGTTCATCCATCCAGCGCGGAAGGCTAATCGTGCGTTTTACTGCACGGTTATCCTTGATATCTGCTCGAATAAAATTAACAAATTCGTTATTTCCTAATTCAATATCATGTAAATTGCTAGGCACAGGGATTTCTTCCTTGCTATCCTTCAAATATTCAATCCACTGCGTGAGCGCAGCTTCGGCCATCTTCATGGCGTTACCCAAAGATTTGCCCTCGCTGATGCAACCAGGTAAATCAGGGAAAATAATAGTATACGTACCATCCTCGTTTGCATGGAACACAGCAGGATAAACGTATTCTTGTAGTGTTTGCCTCCTTTTCATGTTAGCGACTTCCTCCTTTTATTATTAAATGCTATTGAATTAATGATTGCGATTATAGTAAGAAGCCCGCAAAGCGGGCGGAGTAAAATTCAGCTTTATTTTACTCCTGCAGCTTTGAGGATTGCTTTCGCTGTCAGCTCGTTCAGTTCCCGGTGCCTTGGAACCTGAACGGAGCGGCTGCCTGGTTTTTTGTAGATGGAATGGTCTCCATCATCGCGTTCAAGCTTAAAGCCTGCTTGCGACAGCAATTTTACTAAATCGCGACGTTTCATTAAATCACCTCTATTCGTTTTCCACGTCTATATTATACTACGTAATTTACGTAATGTAAAGTAAAAAGTAAGTAATTTACGTATTTTTTGCCAATATCAATACTTTTATAAATAAGAAAATCCCCCGGTGCTACCAACACCGGGGGACCTGCAAGAACGTGCTACCAACACGCTCAATGTCATCAACCCAAGCACTACCAAGAGCTGATCACTTTTTTATTATATCAGCTCTGCTCGTAAAATGAAAGGAGCTGATTTTTTATGGCTAAAACAAAAAAATCTAACGGCGAAGGAACCATCAGCTACGAAAGCGACCGCAAAATGTACCGGGCAAGACTAATCGCCCCGGACGGAAAGCGCATCTCTAAACGCTTCCCCACGAAAAAGGAAGCAATGGAATGGATTGCTGTTATCCAGGCAGATATCTGCAAGAACGTCTATGTAGCACCCAACAGCCTGCGCTTAGGCGAATGGCTCTCCGAATACCTTATTACCTACAAAGCACCCAAGGTGCGCCCCAAAACACTGGACCGCTACATTCAGACCGCAAAACATATTGCACCCATCGCAGACGTGGAGCTGCAGAAGCTGACTGCCCATACTGTGCAGCAATTCTACAATGAGCTGCCGCCGATGAGCGCCAGCAGCAAGAATAAAGTGCATAAGCTCCTGAAGGCTGCCATCACCAAAGCCTGCGCCATTGATCTGGTCGCAAAAAACATCATGCAGGCTGTAGAAGCTCCGCCGGTGCCTAAGGTTGAAGTCCAGGTATTTACAACAGAAGAAATCGGCAAAATTCTGCAGACGGCCAAGACCAGCCGTTATTACAGCAAATACTACCCCTTCTTCCTTCTGGCCGCGACTACCGGCGCGCGCCTCGGAGAACTGTTGGGCCTTAAAGCGCCAAACGTAAAGCCAAATTATATCTACATCGACAACAGCCTGCAGGCAGTGCACGGAAAGCTCACAGATATGCCGCCCAAGACTGCTGCCGGTGTACGCAAGATAACTATTGCGCCCGAGGTCAGTAAAGCCCTCAAGCTTGCCAGCGCCTCTTCCGGTCCGGTGCTTTCGTTTAACAGGTACGTTTTCCACACCCGCAACGGCACGCCGATAGCACCAAGGAATATGGAACGCATCTGGAAGGCACTGCTGCAGGAAGCCGGCGTTGAATACAAGAACTTCCACGTTCTGCGCCACACCATGGCCACGCAGCTGCTTGCAAACGGTGTATCCATCGCCGAAGTTGCCAAGCGCTTGGGACACAGCAAAATCAGCCACACGCTCAACCTTTACAGCCACGCCGTACCTAATTATGACGAAGGCATTCCGGATATCATCAGCAAGGCATACGCACTCTGACCGCGTTGGCCCCAGCGTTGGCCCCAAAAGGGTTTTCAAATCCCGCAAACCCCATGAAATAAGGCTTTTTAGGGCTATTGATGTCAGGCCTTCTAAGCCGTGGGTCGGGGGTTCGAATCCCTCCTGGATCACCATGAAGGAAACCCCGCAACCATGCAGGTTGCGGGGTATTTTTGTGTGTAAAAATCGGGCTTTTCAGTTGTTGATTTTTACTGTTTTTCGCCCTGTTTTTGGCTATTTTTTAGGCGCGTTGGCCCCAGCGTTGGCCCCAAATATAAACTATTCTTTAAGCACCGCATATACAACCACGCCACCGGCAACAGCCTGCCACAATAGACGCTGGCGCTCAATGCGCCGCGTCCTGCGCTGCTCCTGTTTGAGCGTTGCTGATAAGCTCATCAAGGATTTGTTTTGCTCGTTGATTATCTGATCTGAGCTCGTCAACGAGCTTTTGGCAGTCGCTAACTCCTGCTTTAGCTGACTGATTGAGCTGCTCTGCTCTGTCAGCCCGCTGCTCTGCCCGCTCAACAGCTCCTGCAGCTGATTTAACCGCTGCTCCTGCCTGTTGATTAAGCTCTGTAGCTCGGTTAACTTGCTGAGCGGCACTCTGACCATTATCTCCTGCCGGGGAGCCACTACGTCCGCATCCGCCGCTGAGCAATAGCCCGGCAAGGCAGATAAGGCCAGCGATAATGAGAGCATAACAGATAACCTTAACCTCGCGCTCGCCATGCATGTCACTCTCCCCTCTCTGTGATGTAATCAGTAATGCCGCGTGCGATGGCGCGGGCCAGCTCGTCCTGCTGGTTAATCAGCATCCGGCAATCAGCATCGTTGGTAATAAATCCCATCTCGACGAGGACAGCAGGCATGTGGGTGGAGTTAAGGACGATAAGACCGGGACGAGCTTTGACGCCTCTGTCTACCGTGCCTAAGCTGCCAGTGATTTGACGGAAGATGCATCCCGCCAGCGTATCGGCAGGGCTCCACTTGTCATACACGAGCACCTCGGTACCCTGTGCTGCAGGCGCTGCAGCGTTACAGTGCAGGCTGATAAAAACATCAGCAGCCCATCTGTTGGCGCTGAGGCATACGTTGGTATAGTCGGGGTCCTCGCCGGCAAGGTTGTTACTCTGTACGGTCTTGACCTCGCAGCCGGCGGCCGTCAGATAGCTGCCTGCCAGTGCGCCTACATCACGCGCTATATCAGCCTCGGTAACGCCATAGCCACGATTGACAGCGCCGGGGTCGATTCCAGGATGATGGCCGGGATTTAAAAATACTCTCATAATTAATCAGCTCCTTTCCGGCCGGCAAACAGCTAAATTTGAGCTGCTCACTGGCCGTTTTAAGTGTACTTACATTTTTCAGCGGATTTCCGCAAGTATATTTTTTTAGATACGTTTTTTCTTAATGGTATCAATCAAGCCTTGCACAGCCTCTACACCAGCAGCGTTAAGGTTCTCCACGATGCTCAGCAGCTCGGTGGCGGTCAGATAGCCGATGATGGTGCTCACAGCCCATGCAGGTTTAGACAGCTCCACCATGATAAGGTCAGCCGTGGCAGCAGCCATTACACAGACAAGGTATACGGCGATTTTGCCTAAAAATCTGTGTTTCATCACTTCGCTTTTGATTTCCCCTGCCTCGCGGGCGCGCTTAATGCCAATAACAGATTTTAAAAAGCCTGGGTCGGCCACACCCTGAGCCTTAAGATACTCATACGAGATTGCCACCCATTTGGTAAAACAATCCACAAAAACAAGCAGGCTGAAGGCGTAAAACAAAATTGCGTGCTTATGCAGCAATAACACCATGATAGCGGTCGCGGCCGCCTTATAGCTCCAGCCGGTGCCTAAGGTTTTGCCTGCGGCCACCACCGAGTCAAAAAATAATTTGTAATTCATTCTGTCCCTCCCGTTCCCTTATAATAATAGCAATATATTATAAGGAGTGATTAATTTGCAAAAACGATTAAAATTGCCAAACGGTTTTGGCAGCATCAGTTATTACGGCGACAAACGCCGACGGAAACCATACGTCGCCAAAAAATATATTGGCGGCAAACAGAAACCCATTGGTTACTTTGAGAGCTACGAGGCGGCCCTCTCGTACCTCGTTGCGTATAATCGAGATCCATCATTATTTAATGCCTCCGAGATAACATTTGCTGAGGTGTTCCGGCTCTGGTCGGCCGAGCATTACCCTAAAATTGCCAAGAGCACACAGGGTAATTATGATGCAGCTTATCGCCATTGTCAGGCTATCCACACGGCCAAATTTGTCAAGCTGCGGCTGCAGGACCTGCAGGCCATCATCCATGATATGAGTGCTGCCGGCATCGGATACGCCAGCCAGAAGAAATGTAGGCAGCTCATGCATAACCTCTATACCTACGCCAGCAAATACGAGATTATACCAGCGACGGCCGATGCCTCACGCTTTGTCGATATTGACCGCAAGATTACCAAATATCCTAAAAAGCCGTTTAATACACGTCAGCTCAACCGCGTTAAAAAGCTGGCCGAGAGCGATGAGCCGTTATCCTGCTGGGCGCAGGTTGTTGTGATGATGATATATGGCGGGCCGAGGACGAGCGAGTTTTTGTCCGTCCTCAAATCGGACGTTAAGCTAAAGCAGCGCTACTACATCATACGCGACAGTAAGACCGAGGCTGGTAAAAACAGAGCTGTGCCCATCAGCCGCAAGGCTCTACCCTACTTTAAGGCTTGGATGGATAAGCCAGGCAAAACGCTCATCACGGTAGATGATGGCGTTGCTCTGTCCTATCATCGCTTTAGGACGCGATTTGACAACGTCATGGACGCGACTAATTGTCATCACACGCCGCATGAGTGCCGCCATACCTGTGCCACGATGCTCGACAACGCCGGAGCTAACGAGACGGCCGTCAAGCGTATCTTAGGCCACGCCAGCCAGGGCGTGACAAAAGGCGTGTACACGCATAAGAGCATGCACGAGCTCAAAAAGGCTATCGATATGATATAGGCTGTGTTGCTAACGTGTTGCTTATCCGGTAGGCGCTGGCGCTGACAAACCTTACAGCATCGAGGGCTTGATGTTGCTAACGTGTTACACGTTGGCCGACATCGGTCTGATGCACCCTAAACGCCGTCACAGTAAGGGTTTGAGCGATTTTAGAGGTTGAGAGTAATCGCCTCAACCTCAGCAACAGTCGTCGCCTGCTCTACCTTGTCCTTAGCCTCGCGATAGGCTATATGTAATGTGTTTGAGCGTCGAGCAACGGACGCGACAACAGCGCGTAAATCGTTGGCTGTTACCTTAACATCGGCGTTATCTGCCGTAGTCCAATCAATAGATGCATCAGCTCCCTGCACATCAAGAGCGATAATAGCAGCATTGATACGCTCACGAGCTTTATCATCGTAGTCATAGCTATTGCCGTTATAGGTAATAGGCTCAACCTCTTTGCTGTCACGCTCAGCTTTAAGATCTGCGATTTTAGCAGCTTTAACTTCGTCAAGAGTGCGTTCTGGAGCTGTCAGCGTTGCGCCTTCAGGTAATGGGCCAAGCTCTTTCATTTCTCTTGCAGGAGCGCTGTATTTGTCCTCTGGCAGCCAATATTCTTTTTTGCGATTATCCTCTACCACATCCCATGTTTCGCCGTTCCAGATGGGCACACAGCCGTCTTTAACAGCAGGTTTATCCCATGTTGCGTTGGCTGGCAGCAGGTAGATGTCTTTACCTGCTCTCGCGGATTCCAATGGGTCAAGCTGTGCGTTGACCTCAGATTTATATTCTTTTGTTTTTTCGTCAAATAAATATGCTTTTTGCATGATTTAATCATCCTTTCTTAAAATGTGCAGCGGGGAAATACCGAGATGCTGGCTTGCCGAATATTACAGGGCATTTTGACTGTAGAAGTATTAGCTACCAAAATTTAACTTCAATTTGGGGCGATAATAATTTGTTTAAACAGTCAAAACTAGCAGGAAACACAAGCAACGAAAAAGCTAATCAAGTTAATTCTAACGACGACTATGTTCCAATGTGGAGAGTAAAATTTGATGCTAAAGCTTGCAACGATTTGTACGGTAATTCCATCACAGTTCAGCCTGCTGCTTGCACCATAAAATTTTTACTAAAATACTAACAGAGCAGCGGGGAAATACCGAGAAGCTGGTCTGCCGAATATTACAGGTAGTTTTGACATCCGTGGGTGGAGAGATGGTACTATGCTACATAACAGCACAGGAGCTATGCTAATCATCAGTGAGATTGGCGATAATGCTAACACGGCACAAAGTACATCTGCTCTGCGCCAGGAAGATAGAATCCTCTTTGATGCTAGTAAATCCAACTCTGCATACGGCAACTCTACCACAATTCAGCCAGCAGCATTGACAACTATATTTTTAATTAAATACTAAGCGTGCAGCGGGGAGTTATCGAGAATCGGGACTGCCGAATATTGCCGCTAAGTACGACGATAACATTGGCTATGCTAATGCTGATTTATTGGGCTGGCATGGCGCAGTGTATTTAGGCAACTTAGCATCAAGCAATATTACATCAGATAGAGCCGATGATGGACTGCAGTATTGTCATGCATGGCAATTTGACGCTTCCAAATCCAACCCTGTGTATGGTAAATCAGACACTGTCCAGCCCGCTGCTCTCAGCTGTAAATTTTGCATCAAATATTAATATTTGATAAGCATTTTAACGGCAATAGCAGAAGGCTGTACAGTTGAACTATTGCCGTAAATACTGCTTGCTTTTGACAAGTCAATAGTAACTGTTTCATCAGTGTTTTGACTTGTAGTAGCGCTAATACCTTTACTGACTACAACGCTTTGAGCTGTTATGTGTCCTGTCGCGCTAGCATAATCAGTGTTAAACGTTCCCTTGAAATTTGGCAATCCCGCCGCAATGTATTTCCCCGCTGCGGAACTGCCCTCCAAAAATCTGTCAATCAAATTTGGCAGGGTGAAAGTAGTTTTTCCGTCACCCTCACCGTATGTAGTGCCGATTACATTAAACAGTTTTTTGTAAGTTGTGCGGCTTACTTTTGAGCCGTCACAGAGCAGGAATCCGCTCGGGATGGTGCTCCCGGCAAAAGCAAATATCATTCCAGTTAAATCACCGCCAACAAAAGCTTGCATCGCTTCCCTGTCCCTTGCAGGTGTCATGAATTTAGATGTATTGGTGCCGGCTTCCGCTTCAGCCTTACTAGCAAGGTTAGCAGTATGTACCGAGGCGGCACTGTTATGTTTGCCGATAGCTGCACTGTGTGCATCAATATCATCGTTATGATTTTTTATACTAAGCTGCACATAGCCCATCGTAGCCAATGCTCCAGCATCAATCTCCGCAACGACATTATCAGTGTTGTTTGCTGATACGTAGACCGCAAATTCCTGGCTCACAACAGTTGCACCGCCTTCTGCCGGCAGATAGTCAGGCGCACTGTCATTTGCTACAAGGTACAAAACCTCACCTTTGTCCGGGTCTGTAGCAAACACGCCGAGCTCGCGCACGTAATAACCGGCTGCTAGGCCTGTGTTGCTGATAGTTGCGCTTAATTTACATGTGCCGTCATTCTGCGCCTCAATCGTCGCAATACCTACATTTTGTTTCGGCGTTACCAAGTCTCGCAGCTCCTCCATCTGCTTGCCTTCTGGCAGAACACCACTGCCCAGTTTTAATTTTGTGATAACAAGCTTAGTGCCGGCTTCTACCTTAGCCTGCAGTTGCCTGCCCTGTTGTGTTAAGATTAATCCGCTCCAGTTTGGCATAATGTCACTCTCCTTTGTTGTCTTACTGCATTACCAACGTATATGTTGGCGTGTATAGCAGGTATAGTAAATTCTGATGGATGGATATGAACTGATTTGTGTACCCACATCGCTTTAGCCATATATATTGTTGCCATCAGTTCACGGTAAAAACTTAGGCCATCCAGCCAGCTGCGAGTATTTTTTGTAACCTGTATCGCACGTTCCAAATTATCTATAACCTTTTCGTCCGGCACGCCTTCTTCAATAAGGCGCACTTGAAAATGATACGGCTCGCCATCATACTGGAACCACTCAAACACTCTAGCCGTGCGAAAAACTGCCGTACAGACCTCTTCAACTGCTGCCGGTGTACCTTTGTAGCGATGCCAGGCAATAGCGTTGCGTACCAGTGTACGCTTTTTTTCAATATCGGCCTGATAATCGTAGAAATCTACGTGATATTGCCACGCAAGCTCATCAATCAGCGCCTCCGACAGCTCATCTAACCTAGGCAAAAGCAAGATAAGCTCAGTCTGGCGGTTGATGTGCTGCAGTTTGGCGCTTATAGCCTTAGCAATATCCTGTACCGTTTTGTCGCTGGCAATAGAGCTGGGCAAAATCTGCTGTAGGCAATTGTCTTTAAGCTCAAGCATCTTCCAGTCCTCCCAATTCAGCTTTCGTATTGCTGCAGATTGCTACCTGTGTTGGCGTAAGCTTAGCATATACCGGAGCAGTAACTGTAACACGCTTAGCGCCTGCGGCCATAATCCTGGCGATAAGTTCGGACGGATTAACATCACGGCCTAGCTTAGATTTTTGCCATTGAACATAATCTGTTACCGCATTATTAACAGCACTTTGAATAGCACTTGCCTGCGTCTCATTATCACGGTCAATGTAATAGCTTACATCAATCGTATAATTTACCGTCTCAGGCGCCAGTACAGTCACCTTGTCCGTCAGTGGACGTACGCGCTTGTCATCCAGTGTTGCTTTGACCTGGTTGAGCAACTCCTCGCCAGGCAGCTCGCCACCAGTTAACAACGGTCTGACCTCTACGGTACCGGTGGAAGGCGACCAGACAGTTACGTCAGCTATCTTTGCAGATGCACGCTTAGCGTGATAGATATACGCGCCATCAGGTCCGGCCGTGCTAAAGCGCTCAGGAGCGCCGTGGATATCCTCGCGATAGCTATCATCGGTCTGCGCATCAGCGCCACCCTCAGATGTTGTAATGTTGGCCACGCTTGCCACATATGGTGCCGGATCAACCAGTGTTTTAAGCTGTCCGGCTATATAACCGTTGCCTTTAGGCCCAGTCTCTAAACATGTAGCGCTGCCTGTTCCGCTGGTCTGGCCAGCCTTGATGATTATCGTGGCATCAAGTGCAAAAAACACGTTATCACCAGCAGTAAACCGCGTGCCTGCAGGAATAATCGTGCTGTTTCCCAGCTCAGCAGATAATGTTACCAGCATCGTTGTCACTGCGGCCGTTGCCGGTATGCGTTCTACGCCAACCAAGGCGCCGAGATGGTCCAGTTTATTGCCATTAGCATACCTAAGAAGATTTTGCTTGCCAGTCTCATTGATTTTATTGAGCAGCAGGACAATTACCGCTGCAATGGTCAATAAAAATAACCGCACAGGGTCGCCTTTAGCCAGGCTCCTGCCGGTTATATTTTCATATTCACTCAATATGTAGCTTTCAACTTTTGACGCATCCGCATCAACGAATACTATCTCAGGCAAGCTTTTTAATTTACTCGTCATCGTTAATCATCACCTGCACTTTCGGAATTAACACGCCACTATCGGTACCAGTAATAGTGATACCGGTTACAGTTACGCGCGGTTCATAGGTTTTTATGGCCATGATTATTGCAGACTGCAGCTGTGCCTGAGCGGTGTTCATTGGCTTATCCAACATTTCCGCGTCAAAGCCAAAATCACGGTCCAACGGCACAGAATATTTTGTAGTAGTAATTATTGTACGCAGATTTTGCAGGATTTCCGCAACTTCTGATGCCGGCGCAAAATCAATACCTTGCACTGGCTGAGCTAAAACATCGTAAATCATAGTATTTTCAGCCCTCCTGCGTATTCTTTCAGCGTTACGCTTACTTTAGCACTCATAATGTTGCCAAACTTGCCCCAGAAGGAAATGCTTTCATCCAGGCTTTCAATCACCCACATGTTATCCGTAATCAATTTACCACCGACAACCAAGGGAAAATATTTGCCTGTGTCACGCATCTTGCGCAGTTTTTCAAGCTCCTTAGACGGGTTTATGCCCTGATCAGCACGCAGCTGCATAGAAAAGCTAATCTTCTCCACATCAGGACCAATAAATTCCAGCACCGGCTTATCCCCGATAATATCATGCTGCGCCCAGCGCCCTGTGCTGCCACGACCATAATCATCAAATGTACGGATATAATGGCTAGATACGATAAATGGTATATCTGCCATGAAACCTACAAGCATAATATCAACCTCCTATCATTACATTACTGCTCCCCACCGCCACACTCCCACCACAGCTTACGCTGTCCCCTATTCTGCCAGCAGCCTTGCCATTGATATAAACACTGACGCTCCCGCTGGCAATCACACCGCTATGCGTCGGATGCGCTACACATCCATGCGGTGCGTAGCTGTCACCAACGCGGCCAGCGCCTTGGTACTGTCAATAGTTTTGCGCAAATT
>ENA-ORMN01000682-ORMN01000682.1-human-gut-metagenome-genome-assembly--contig:-NODE-682-length-38060-cov-12.341876_pt1 | contig 38060 bp, 35 predicted proteins | sample MGYA00242102_ERZ508993 | MGnify/ENA primary metagenome ERZ508993 (study PRJEB26280, sample SAMEA2338770) | human gut metagenome | biome: human gut; feature: human-associated habitat; material: faeces...
GTTCTAACTTAAATTCTTTGTAAATAATTTTACAACCAAAAAAATTAGATGTAAATTCATTTATTTACATCTAAAAGTATACATGTAATTTGTAAGTATAATAATTAAAAATATATTTTTATTATTAAACTACCATTTTTATATAATGCTTTAATCTGTCCACCACTTAAATTTACTAATTGCTTTGCAATAGACAATCCAATCCCACTAGACTTTTTTGTATTTTTTACAGTATAATATCTATCAAATATTTTTTCTAAACTTGTAGAATCTATTTTATCTGTTTTGTTTGAAAACTCTATTGTTCCATTATTATATAATTTTACAATAAATTCATTTTTACCATATTTTATAGCATTCGATATAATATTTTCAAATATTCTTTTAAGTATATTTTCATTTAATAATCTAATAACTTTTTCATCACATATTTCTATTTTTGGTATAATTTGTTGTTTCTTAAATAGGTCATAAAAACTAACTATTGTATCTTCCAAAATATCATTTATACAGATATTTTCTTTATTTATATCATTTTGTATATCTAAATTCTTTGAAAAATCAAAAAGTTGTTCTGTTAATTCTGTTAAATTCTTAACTTTGTTATCAATAATTTTCAAATAATTAATTTGTTTTCTGTTAAGATTATTGTTATCCATTAAATCAAGATAGCCTCTTATAGCAGTAAGAGGTGTCCTTAAATCGTGAGAAATATTTGTTATTGATAATTTAAGTTCTTGATTACCATTCTTATACTCAAGTTCCAATTTTCTCAAATCTTTCAAACTTTTATTAAGTATTATAGTTAGATTTTTTAAATCTCTATCATTTGTGTTAATAGTAATTACATTATTAGTATCTGATTTTAAAATATTTAATAGCGTATTACTAATATTTTTAATTTCACATTTCATTATTATAATTTTTATAAATAGAATTATTAAAACAAATAATAATGCTATAACTAAATAAAACCAGATACTCATATAATAATCTCCTTTCTATTTTAATTCTTTTTTATTAAATAACATAATTCCAATACCAGTAAATATAACTACAATTCCAAGAGAATAAAATGGTAGTATTTTTACATTTGCAATTCTTCCTGCTATTTGAAATCCTTGACCTGCAGGATTCACATCTAGCAATGTTTGATATATTTTTCTTTCTTTTTCACTAGGATATTTAGGATTTTTAACTTCTTCATATTTTATTTCTCCATTAACTAAAGAGCCTTGTTGAACATACTCTTGTCTATCTAAATTCAGTAAACATATAAGAGCACCAAACATTAAACCAAATGCCAACATAATGGAAACTATAGCGGTAATTGTCTTATTAGAAATCATCATTGCAATAAATGTAAATATACTAGAAAGAGAAATAACCATCAATAATCCACAACCTATTAAACTCAGTAATGTTGAAATGGAAATAGTGATTTTCCCAAATAAAGGTATTCCAATAATAGAAATTAATAGCATAAATAAAATATAAGAAAATAAACTTGTAATCGCTATAATTATTAGATTGGAAAGATAAATATTTATTCTTTTATGACCTATACTTATCTTATTTCTTATTGTTCCATCAGAATATTCTACACCTAAAAACAAACTTGTAAATATAGCAATTACAATGCCCATCATCATAGAATAGTTAAGTATGAGTTGTTCTATTTTTTTTACTTCATTATATTCTTTCATATCACTATATTGTGTAAAAATCAAAATTAAAGCTAAACCAATAGTGAATGTAATTAACAACCAAAATATTTTATTTTTTCTTAATCTCTCAAAACCCGCATTTAATAATTTAATCATTATTAGCACCTCCAATTAAATTCATATAATAGTTTTCTAGTGATTCTTCTTGTTCGTGAACTTCATCTGCTATTAAATTTTTTTTGGATAATTCAGTAATAAGTTTTGATAAATTATATTTTCCATAAACATTTATTGTTTCATTGTCAATTACCTCATAAGAAATTTTATTTCTTTCAAAATATTTAACAAAATCTTTTTGATTACTTACTTTAAACTCAATTTTATGCTCCATTTTTTTCATAAGTTCTTCACTACTTATTTCTTTAATGATAGAACCATTATCAAGGAACCCATAGTTTGTTGCTATTTTTGATAGTTCATCTAAATAATGACTAGATATTAAAATGGTAATGCTTTTTTCTCTATTTAGTTTTAAAATTAATTCTCTAATTTCTATAATTCCTTGTGGATCAAGACCATTAATAGGCTCATCTAAAATTAAAAAATCTGGATTATTTGCTAGTGCAATAGCAATTCCTAATCTTTGTTTCATTCCTAAAGAAAAATTCTTTGCTTTTTTCTTACCAGTATTATCAAGACCTACTAATTTTAAAAGTTCTTCTATACCATCAAGACTTGGCATACCAATTAATTTATATTGTTCTATCAAGTTATCTCTTGCAGTCATTTCTCCATAAATTGATGGTGTTTCGATAATTGCTCCCATTCTCTTTCTAACACTTGAAATATTAGCACTATTATTGCTTATACCATAAATTGTATAAGTACCATTTGTTGGCTCTTGCAATCCACAAATAATTCTAATAAGTGTTGTTTTACCAGCACCATTTTTGCCGATAAGTCCATATATAGTACCTTTTTCTATATGGATATTTAGATTGTTCAATGCCTTAAAATCTTTATATTTTTTTTCAAGATTATTTGTTTCTAATACATATTCCATAATCTTCTCTCCTTCCAAACTAAATATAAAACATAAAAGTTAAGAAAATGGTTAAGAAAAAGTAAAGATTTCGTTAAGATATCTATTCACTCATTTTAAATCCTATTCCCCATACAGATTCAATATAGTTTTTATCTTTTACCTTTTTGATTTTTTTACGGATGTTACTAATATGTACTTTTAGAGAGTTTTCATCACAATCATCAGTATCAATACTTATTAAATCTAACAATTTATTTTTAGAAATTACTTGTGTAGGATTTAAGAGTAATTGTTTTAAAATCGCATATTCTGTTTTTGTTAAATTTATTTTTTTATTTTCTAAAATTAAGGTGTGATTATCATTCAACAACTCTAAATCCTTATATTTTAATTTTTCTATAAAACTTTTATTATTTTTCTGTCTTAATTGTACCTCAATTCTTGCTAATAATTCTTTGCTATCAAAAGGTTTTGTAATATAATCATTAGCACCGTTTAATAAACAATTTACTTTATCTTCTGATGAAATTTTAGCACTTAATATAATTATTGGTGTATCACTAACTTTTTGTATTATTTCTTCACCACTAATTGCAGGTAACATCAAGTCTAACAAGATTAAATCATATTTATCTTTTTCTAACATCAATAATGCTTCTGATCCAGAATAGGCATTATAAGTATCATAATTTTCTTTTTTTAATAATTCATTTATAACATTATGAATGCTGACATCATCTTCAACAATTAAAATTTTAGACATTAAATCACCCCACAAATTACTATTTAGCAATTAAATTTAATTCACTAAAAGTATCTTTTAAAGATATAAGGACATTTCTGTTATCAATCATAAATGAAAGAAAATCATTTTTCTTATCATTAGTATCTAGCCTATTCATTACTACTGAAATAACATCTGATTTTATACTTTGTCTATCTAATTCTTTTAATATTGAACACTCTAAGTTTGATAACATTATTATCCTCTCCCAACGATAATAATTATATCATTTAATTTATTTTTTTACCATAATTCAGACAAAATTCATTCATCTTTATCTGGTCTTAAATATTTATTTTTCATCTCAATAATAAATTCATCTAATTTATTAATTTCTTTCTTTAAATGAGGTACATCTATCACACCTTTTGCATTTGCAATTCTGGCTATCTGATTTATATTATTTCCAATGCTACGAATATTTTTTATTTCTTCATAAAATTGTTCTGACGGTTTCTCTTTCGGTTTATAACCTACGATAAGATGTCTAATATAATCAGAAGCATTCATACCAACTGCTTGTGACTTACACTTCATAATATATTCTTCTTCAGCATTAAGCCATATTTGTTTTTTTATTCTACGACTTCGCATTTAACAACCTCCGAATCTTCTTCGTGTTCATTATCTCTTAATACTATTTGTCTTTCTAGTTCACTTATACGATTTACCTGTAAGCAACACATCAAAGTGGTCATTGCAAGACCACCTATGATGAACCCTAAAACAAAAAACAATAATTCACTCATTTCTATCACTTTCCTTTCTTCAATATACATTTTTGTCTAGCAAGGGGATTGGGGATTTCCCCACAAGCGAATTTATACGGGAGTATAAATTCAGTGCTGGCTAGACATAAGTTTTATTCCCCAAGAGAACACTTTCCACAATAAGGACAATAGTGTTTGCAATTTTCACATTGCATTTTCATAAAAGATTCTGCGTCTAATTCATCATCTTCTTCCTCAAAATCTTCCTCTGTTTCTTCTTCAATTCCTTCAACTTCAAACTCGATTGGTATAGTTGTATCTATCTCAATAATTTCATTTTCTATTACAAATTTTGCTACAATCAATGCTGCTTCTTTTTGATTTCTTGCTTCAATTTCAAAATAATCTTCATTAACATTTGTAACTTTTACTTCATATTTTTTATCTTCTATTTCACTTAAAAGACCAACTTCAATTAATAAATCTTCAATATCAAGTTCCAATTCCTCACACATTTTTACAAACGGAATTAAGTAAAAACTTGGCTTTAATCCATTTTCAAATCTTGATATTTCTGCGTGACTTATACCAATTTTTTCAGCAAGTTTTCTTGTTGAAATACCTTTCTCATTTCTTCTTGTTTTAATAATATTTGCTAATTTTAAATAATCAAATTTCATAATTTCACCTTTCTTTTTCATATCGTTTTTTATAATTTATTCCTACTTTGGCACACAAAAAGTCATTGAAATCCTTTCCAATTTTAGGTGGATCATCAATGACTTCATATTGTTTTGGAAGAACAGTTTTAAGTGCCATTGTTGCTATTCTTCCTGCACTATCATTATCAAAATGCAGATATATTTTTTTAATATTTTGATTCTGATTTAGATAATAATTTAATGCTAATGGTATCTTACTTTCATCAATTTTTTTAGCCGGTTGATATACACCTGCTAGTGAAAGTAAGTTATCATTATACCATTCTTTATTTTCCAATTTATTAAATGTTGCGTATGATAATAAATCAATAGCACTTTCAAATAAATGAACTGTATCACTCTTTTCTAGTGAATCCAATTTAAAGGAAAATGCTTTATGACTTCCATAAGCGTCTTTCATATATCTACTGTTATTTGTTGCTCTGACTCCTGCATATCTTGGTACTTTGTTTTTATCATAGCCTACAAATACTACATTATGATTAGGTAAATCTTCATATATTAAACGATTATCTATGCACTCACTTATAATATCTTTATCAATTCCACGACCTATTAAATAACTCATAACTTTGTCTGTTGTATTTGATTTTTTTGGTAAAATGAGTCTTATATTTTGAACTTTTTTATTTTGTTGATATACAACAGGTGGTCTATCATTTGAGTATCCTAAAATAGTTTCTACTGCCTGAATAAAAGTATATTCTCTAACTTGAATTAAATATTCTAATGCAGTTTTTCCACCTATTCCTCTTGAAAACCAATACCACATACCATTACTTATCTTTAAACTATCGTGTGTTCTAGTCATATAAGTATCTCTACTAAAATGCACTAATTCATCTGGTTCATAGTTTTTCAAATAAGTATATAAGTCCATTTCTTTTGCTTTTCGTATTTCTTCTGGTTGATAATAAGCCATACTATTACCTACCTTTCCTTTGCTTTTTTCTTTGATTGTTTTGCTTTATATTCTTCTGCTAATTCTGCTACTATTTCATCAGTATTATCTTCTAATAATTGGTTTATATTTAAGTCAGAATCCATCCACCCTTGATATAAAGTTTCCAATGAATTTTTTTCATTTTTTAATGCTTTTATTTCATCTAAATCATACCTTTGTGATTCTGGATAAAACAAACACATTAGTTCTTCTTTCATTGTGGTTTCATAAGATTTATCTATTATTTCCTTTGAAGTAAGTGTTTCTAATTCTTTCTTATAAGAATCAAATTCACTTTCTAATTTAGAATATAATTCTTCTCTAATTCTTTCTTCCATAATGTCACTTTCCTTTCTATAAAATAAAAAGAGCGAAGATAGTTTTTACTAAAATCGCTCTCTTTGGTTATTTTACCAATTCCATTTCTTTCATAAGATAGTAGAAATATTTTCCTCCTAAATAAAACATTTTTCTTTGTTCAATAAGCATTCTATCAATACAAGAAGTAAAGTATTTTACTAATAATTCTACTTCTTCTTTTGTTAATGAAACTGATTCGTTATTCTCTATTATTGCTTGAATTTTGCTATTTGTACTAGTTATTCCTTGGCAAGTTCTGTTGAGTTCCATATACTCTTTTTCATTGTTTAGTTGTTGTGTCTGTTCATTAAGCACATACCAAAATAAGTCATCAAATTTCTTCTCCATTTCCTTATCAAAGTCCATATATTCATCACCTTTCCTTTTGGATGTGAATATTTTAACACAATAACCTTTTAGAATTAAATGTGCGATTTATCTCTCGTATTCTTTTTTGCAATCTTGACTATCATCACTTATGTCATTACCATCATCAATGATTTCTTTGTCTTTGTTATTAAGATTTAATTTTATATTTAATTCATCTAATCTCTTTGACTTTGTTTTCAATTCTTCCTCTTGTGGGAATGGCTTTTCAATTTCTTTTTTAGCACTTTCATAATTCTTTTTAGTGTCTTCAAGATTATTTTCTATGCTAGAAAGTCTTGTTTCTATACCATTTAAAACATTATCAATACGAGTTATATTTCCACTAGGATCACTACCCAATTCAGTTTTATATGATAAATTATTCTTCATACTAGCATAAAACTTTCTGCCCATAGTATCAAAAGATAATATAATTTTAAAACCTTTATATTCCCCAATTTCAAGTGGTTCTGGATTAGTCATAGACTTACATATTTCAATAATCTTTTCTCCTGCTTCTTTTCTTTCAGTAAAGTCTGTACCTTTTATATTCATTTTTTCAAAAGAATTATCTGGAGTATTATTATTGTTAAATGCCTCAATATCTTCTTTCATATCTTCAATTCTATTTTCTAATCTTTTTATTTCATTTGGATAATATTTAATAACTTTATCTTCTAATGCGTATTTCTCACTCAAATAATTTTGTTTTAATAATTTTAGTTTTGCAACTTGTGTATCAAGTTCTGTTTTTTCAATTATATCTGGATTTCCTGCTGCTAATGCTTTAATTTCGGCATAAGACAATGCAGTTTCGTCAATATCTTCTGCAAACCTCACAGGAGTTTTTGATGTCATTATTTGTGAAATAAATCTTTGCTTATTTTCTACTAATTGATATAAGTATGCGTCAAAAGTTCCCTCTGTTACATATCTATAAATATCTACTTCCGGATTTTTATTTCCTTGTCTTATTATTCTTCCTGACCTTTGTATTAAGTCACTTGGTCGCCAAGGACAATCCAAATCGTGTAAGGCTATAAGTCTATCTTGACAGTTAGTTCCTGCACCCATTTTTTGTGTACTTCCTATAAGAACTCTAACTTGTCCTCGCCTTACTTTATTAAATAATTCTTGTTTCCTTGCGTCTGTGTTTGCGTCGTGAATAAAAGCAATTTCTTCTTCTGGTATGCCTCTATCTATAAGTTTTGTTTTTAAATCATCATAGACATTAAACTTGCCATCATTATGAGGGGTTGATAAATCACAAAACACCAATTGTGCAGATTTATCTTCACTTGTTTTATCCCAAATACTATAAATATTATCAGCACAAGTTGCTACTTTGCTATGCTCAAAATCTTCTAACATATCATTTGTAAGTCTTTGGTCTAGTGCTAATTTTCTTCCATCATTAGTTATTTTTAGCATATTATCAACTGATGAATCAACCATTCTATTTCTTATCTTTTCAGCTCGTTCTGATAAGTCTTTTACTAATTCTTTTTGAATTTCACTAGGCTCTATAACCACATTATGATAGTTGGCTTTTGGTACTGGAAGATTAAGCATTTCAGAAGTTTGAATGTCTGCCACTTCTTTAAAAAGTGCCATTAGTTCTGGTAAATTAAAGAACTTGGCAAACCTTGTTTTTGCTCGGTAACCTGTCCCCTCTGGACTTAATTCTATTGCAGTTACAGTTTCTCCAAAAGTTGAAGCCCAAGCGTCAAATTGTTGAAGATGTCTTTTTTCTAGTTCTCCATATTGCAAGTATCTTTGCATTGTATATAGTTCTACCATAGAGTTTGAAATTGGAGTTCCAGTTGCAAATATGACACCTTTACCACCTGTTAGTTCATCAAGATATCTACACTTCATAAATAAATCTGATGACTTTTGTGCTTCTGTTTGTGCTATACCACCGACATTTCTCATTTTAGTGTAAAGAAATAGATTTTTATAGTAATGGGCTTCATCTACAAATATTCTATCAACACCTAACTCCTCAAAAGTTACGACATCATCTTTTCTTGAAGTGTCATTTAATTTTGCAAGTCTTGTTTCTAAACTCTTTTTAGTTTTCTCCATTTGTTTGATAGAAAATCTTTCGCCATTATTATTTTTTAAATCTTGAATACCCAAAGTTATATCTTCTATTTGTTTTTGAATTATTGTAACTTGTCTTTCAACTGACATTGGGATTTTCTCAAATTGTGAATGTGAAATTATGATTGCGTCATAATCTCCTGTGGCTATTCTTGAACAAAACTTTTTACGATTAGCAGTTTCAAAATCTTTCTTTGTAGTTACCAAAACATTTGCACTCGGATATAGTTGTAAAAACTCTTGCCCAAACTGTTCTACAATATGATTAGGCACTACGAATAAGGATTTATTACATAAACCTAATCTTTTTGATTCCATTGCAGCAGCCACCATTTCAAAAGTTTTACCTGCTCCAACTTCGTGTGCAAGTAATGTGTTTCCTCCATAGAGTATTCGGGCGATTGCATTTACTTGATGTTTTCGCAAAGTTATTTCTGGATTCATTCCATCAAAACTGATATGACTTCCATCATACTCTCGTGGTCTGATAGAATTAAATCTTTCATTATAAAACTTTGTTAATCTTTCTCTACGCTCTGGATCTTTCCATATCCATTCCTCAAAAGCAAGTTTTATTTGCTCTTGTTTTGCCTGTGCTATTGCTGTTTCTTTTTTATTTAATTCTGCTACTCTCTTACCATTTTCATCTTCATAGTAATCATAAATTCTTGTATCTTTAAGATTTAAATTATCTTCAATAATCTTATAAGCACTTGCTCTACCAGTTCCATAAGTATTAGTTGCTTTAATATTATACTTATCATAATTTTTTCCCTCTATCCACCACTCAGAAGTTGCTTCATTATAATGAACATTTATATTTTGACAAGCATAATTGCTAGGATTTAATAAATATTCTATAAACACTTTTATATCTTCAGGTGGAATCCAAGTAGAACCAAGTCTAACACTTATTTCACTTGCACTTAAATCTTGTGGTTGAACCTCTTTTAAATATTTAACATTTACATTAAATCTTTCATCTGTTTCAGCAAACTTTTCTGCTACTTTTAATTTTTCTCTTACATTACCAGACAAATACTCATCTGCTGTAACCCATTGATTAGGCTCTCCGTATTCAGGGACATTGAATATTTCTCCCTCTAAATCTTTAAGCATTTTATCCATATCCATATTGCAAAGTTTTTGCATAAAGGTTATATCCACTCTTGCTTTTTCAGATAGTGAAACAATTAAAGCGTCATTCGCATTATCTACTGATGTTATTTCTGTTTTAGGCTTGATAGTTCGTTTTGTGAACATATCTGCTTTTCTTGCAAGATTTCCATTCTCATCTAATATTTCAAGAGAACATAATAGATAATAACTTGAATCATTAGAAAAAGCAGAGTTGTTTCCTCTACTATTGATTAATCCATATTTCTTTGTAAACCTATCATATAATTGATTTAATTTTACTTGTTCTCTCTTTATATCTTCATCTGGATAATCTTCCGTTTGATATTCCAAAAGAGTTCTAACACAATCCCTTATTTCAATTAAACCTTTAACTCTATTTTCAGTAGTCATTGCTAATTCCTGTGGGTACATTCTGCTATTTTCTCTAAAATAGATTTTGTCATCTATTAAAGTATATGAGAAGTTTCTTACTGTTAAATCGGCTTCAATGGAATTATCTTCTTCTCCTATATCATCTAGTTCATACTCTTTTACTTCGGCGTGTATATTTGAAATTGCTCTTTCTAACTTATCTCCCAAATTTTCGCCATCAGAGATACAAGCAGAATCATAGCCAAACCTAGTTGAAATCATTTCCATATTTCCTAGTATCATTTCTGGATTATCAATGAAATACTGATTCATTTTTAAACCATCATCATTTTCTCCAAGATATACCCAGTCTGGCTCAATATCAGTTATTGAATCTCTTTTTTGTAAGAAGATAATATCAGATGTGACTTCGGTACCTGCATTTGCTTTAAATGTGTTATTAGGTAGTCTAATAGCACCTAATAAATCTGCTCTTTGAGCAATATATTTTCTAACACTTGGATTTTCTTTATCTAGTGTACCTTTGCTTGTTATAAATGCAATAACACCACCGGGTCTAACTTTATCAAGTGTCTTTGCAAAGAAATAATCGTGAATTAAAAATTTATGCTTATCGTATTTCTTATCTAATACCTTGAAATCTCCAAATGGCACATTGCCAACTGCTACATCAAAAAAAGAGTTAGGAAGATTAGTATCTTCATAACCCTGTACTGCAACTGTTGATTTTTGATAAAGTTGTCTTGCAATTCTACCACTTATGGAATCAAGTTCTACACCATATAACTTACAATCTTCTAATGAATCTGGTAACATACCTATAAAGTTACCAACACCACAACTAGGCTCTAATATATTGCCTGTTTTAAGCCCCATATTCTCTAATGCTTTATACATTGACCTAATTACTACTGGTGGTGTATAAAAGGCTGTTAAAGTAGATTCTCGTGCTTGTGAATACTCTTTTTCATCAAGTAAATTTTTTAATATACTATATTCATTACTCCAAGAATAATCTTTTTCATCAAAGGCTTGTGGAAGTCCACCCCAGCCGACATATTTCGACAATATCTCTTGTTCTTGTGGAGTTGCAAATCTGTTTTCTTCTTCACATTTTTTAAGAACTCTTATTGCTTCAACATTGTTATTAAATTTTTCTCTTGGGCTACCCTCACCTAAATTATCATTTGTAATTTTAAATTGATTTCTATCAGAAGTAGGTATTTCTGGGTGAATATCAAAACTTTTTATTTTATTACTTTTCTTCTTTTCAAATACTGGAACAATGTTTTCTTCTTGAACTTCGGGTTCTTCTTCAATAGGAAGTGATATTTCTTCTTTTACATTTTCCTCTATATTGCTTGACTCTTCATTTATATTATCTTTAATATCACTTACTTTAACTTTAAGATAATCATTTGCAGGATTTTCTTGTACTTTCCTATCAAATTCTTCTTTGGATATTTCACGATTAAATAAAGGATACCTAAAATCATATAATACGACATTACTAATTCCAATACTTAATATTTCATATTCATCTGCTCCAATATAAACTCTATCTCCTAAATGATATTGATATTCGTATTTTTCTTCGATTGGTTCTTCAATTATTTTTTCAGCTAGATTATTACTTGCCTCAATAAATTCTCTTTCTTGGTCTTTTTCATCAAGCCACTTCGGATATTCTTCTAATTCTTTTGAATTAAGGTATCTATCTTCGTGAATAAGAGTTTTTATTCTTTTTTCAATATAATTCCACTTGAATAATTGTTCTTTGGCACTAGCGTCAAAATAGCCTCTATTAAACCTTATACCTTTATAATCAGTATTAACTCCAATTCCTGCTCCTTTTATTGTAGAAGTAGCACCACTTATTCCGTATAAGTTTTTAAGATAATTTATATTATTCTCTGTTGATAAACTTTTACTAAATTGTTCGTAAATACTAAACTTTGTATCACGGTGTTGTTCTGTTAAATATCTATCAACAAACTCCTGTGTAAATTCTAAATCTGATACTGATTTTTCACTATTTTCATCAATAAAACTTAATTGGTCTGTTACACTAGGCAATGGTTCTATTCCATCATTTAACTGATTTAATAAAATCATTGCGTCATAGTGATAAGTTAAATCTTCCCAACTTACAAAACTTTCTGTATCTCTTGATAAGAAATTTCCTTTCCAAAATAAAATACCGTTGTCAAAAGTTTTATAACCATACATTTGGTCATCAACTATAACACCGGTATAATCTTTGTTAAATATTCCTTTGAGATACTCTGCTCTTTTTGTAACATCTTTTTCATTTTGTATAAAGTCTTTTATTTCCTTATTTGATTTTCTTAAATGAGGAGTTGTACTTAATATCTGATTTATCTTTTCATCAACTACAACATAATGTGTTTTACTTTGACTTGGATCATAATTGTTTAAGCGTAAATCAATTCGTTCGCTACTATCTCCTCTGCTGATGTCTTCAAGTTGTTCATTAAGCCTATCCATTTCATAGGGTCTTGTTGTTTCATTTGTTCTGTTATCTTCTCTTTGGCTTTCATTTCTGATACTATCTGTTCTACTCTCTCCATTGCTACTTCTTGAATATTCATCAAGTGTCCTGGAAGTTGATTGCTCATCAATAGAGTCGTGTATAGAGATTTCTTGTTCTCTTTCAAGTACCTTAGCCTCATCATTGCGTATTTGCCCTCCACTTGAATCTTGTTCTCTGGTATCGCTAGGTCTGGTATCTCGTAATCCCCTTTGCGTGTGTAAGTTATACTCATCATTATTCCTCCTTTCAACAGTTTCTCTGCTTTCACTTACATCATAAGATAAATCTTTATCTATATCAAATGTGCGAATTTTATTTATTTCATTTATTCGTAACTTTTTAATAGTATTATAAATTTCACGAATACCCATTTCAGATATTTCGCTAGTGGCTACACCTAATCTAGTTATAGTTTCATAACTATCAAATGCTAATATTGGTGTAAAATCTTCATTAGTGAAATAATCATTCGGATTTAATCCACACCTTTTAATCATTGAAAATGCAATACTATTTTCTAGTGCATTTTGAAACAATAACTGAACTGCTTCATCAGTCATTGGTTCAAGAGAACTATTTTCTCTATAAAACTTTAAATCTTCCAAATAATCTTGCATATTATCTTCAACAAGTATCTTTGATACAGACTTAATTGCAAGTCCAAGAGAACTTTTATCTTCAAGTTCTCCATATTTATTTTCTAATGATTCAATAATATCTACTTCATAAGGTTTTGGAACTGACCATAATCTAAAACTTTTTCCGAACTTACTATTAGTATCTGCAATGTCAAATACATATCGTAAATTAGTATAGCCATTATCTTCTGAAAGAAGTGCTATTCCTTTTGCACCACGATTAACCCATCTACCAACTTGTTTGTTCCAAGCCTCTATCTTCGCACACGCAACTGCTTCTGGTCTTTGTGCATAAATTAAAACTTGGTCATTAAAAGGGTATTTGTAGTTCATTGCTGCACATTCCAAGAATGACATCCAGTCATCCGGATTTTTGCTTATTTGTGTTAAGGTTTCTCCATATAGGTCTGTTATTAGTCTTAATTTACTCGCCATATTGCACCTCCTGTTCTAAATTAGACTATTATTCTTCTGACATTTTGCTCTTTTTAATTTTCTCCCTTACACTTAATAAGACTTCATAATAATTAGTATTGATAGGAATATTACCTATCTCATAAAACAAGATCATAAATAAATCTACAATCTCGTTATTATAAAATCTCATATCAACTATTGTAGTTCCATCTTCTTCTGTTATTGGAACACTATATCTTAATAGTTTATCTTTCATTTTTGATGATTTATTTGAATAATTTTCATTATCAGAATCAATCATATTTTCTAATATTTCTAGTAGTTTATTATATTCGTCTACATTTAATTTAATTTTAATTGGTGGTATTCTTTTTGAATATGCCATTTTAATTCCTCCTATCTTTCTCTTTCTTTATCTTGTTTTACTTTCTCATTTAAAACAATATTGTTTCTGTATGATTTTATTGCTTCTTTTACAGAAGTGTTGCTTAAAATATCATCTACTTTTGCTTGTGCCTCTTTTTTGTTTTTGGCTTCAACCTCAAAAGTAATAGTTCCATTTATATCAACATCAATTTCAAACTTTTTCATTTGCCATCATTTCCTTTCTCTTTATAACCACTTAAAAATTCTATAAATAACTGAGCAGTTTTATTATTGTTCTTTTTTACTAATTCCCATAAGTCAGAAATAATATAAAAATCTGACATTGTTAAATTGGGAATCTTTCTTACCTCTTTTATATCTAATGTTGCTATTTTTTTGCTTGTATTAAATCCAGCATTAAATAGTTTTTCAAATGCTTTTGATATACTGTTTAAATTATATTTTTCTTCCAATTTAATCCTCCTAAACCTTTTCTACTAACTCACAAATATAGATAATTTGCTTATTAGTGTTGTGTCTGCAAGTTATTAAAGTTAAAGTGCTTTTTTCGGCATTTCTAACAATATTAGCAGTTCCTGTTTTTTCTATATCGTATTGATTAACAACTTTGTATTTGTATTCACTACCTCCATAAAAAATACTAACCTCATCATCTGTTTCCAATTTATACAAGTTCTTAAAAAATGCTGTTCTACCACTACCAGAATGTCCTGCTAGTATAACATTCCCGTTTTCCTTATCTGGCATATCAGATTCATTAAGTATTAAAATGTTTCGATTAACATTGTTATAATAACTACCTTTACTTGCTAGACCTTTTTCAAGTCCTATCTTTGGTATTTTAATAACTGCAATATAATCAACCTTTTTAGTTTGAGTTGTAGTTGGCTTTTGGTGTTCTTCTTGCTCTTTTTCTTCGGTTGGTGTTGTGTCATCAGTTATTTCTTTTTGTTCTTCATAAAAAGTATCTATTAAATTTTCTTCATTTTGATTTTGAAAATAATTGTATAGATATTTACCTCCAACTATTCCAATTCCAACAACAATTAGCAAAGAGCCAACTATTATAAGTTGACTCTTACTAACCTTTCTATCTTTATTTTTGTTTTTTCTTTTTAACATAGACAATTACTCCTATCCCTCCAAGAGTTAGTAATGCTCCGGCAATTTCAATAATATGAGTATCAGTAATTCCTGTACTAGGAACTTCAATTACTACTTTTTCATCAGTCATTGTTGCCTTAACCACTTTTCCATCTTCTAAAATTTCAAAATACATTCTTTCAGGATTTAAAGTGTAACCCTCTGGGGCTTCTTTTTCTAAAATATAATATTTTCCATATCTAATTTCTGGAATAGTAATTTTACCGTTTTCGTCCGTTCTATCACTAAAAATAAGTTCGTCTTTTTCGTTATAGATTTCAATTAGCGTGTTAGGTAATGGTTCTCCTGTTGAAACATCAGTCTTTGTAAATTCAAGAGTTCCAGTAATAGGTTTATCTTTCATTTCAGCCTTTGTGATTTCTCCATTTTCTTTTAATTCAAAATAGATTTTTTCGTCTGTAATTGTATAACCTGTTGCTGCCTCTTTCTCAATGATATAGTATTTTCCAACTTTTAAGTCTGTAATAATTACTTTACCATCTTTGTCAGTTTTACCAGTAAAGATTAGTTCATCATTTTCATTATAGATTTCAATGATTGTATCTGGAATAACATCTCCATTTACAAGATCTGTTTTAGTAAATTCCAAAGTACCTTTCTTTAAGTAGTTTAAATTACTGTATGATTCAAAAACTATTGGTGTTTCATCATTTACTTCTTTTAGTTCAAAATAGTGTTTATTACTATCTAATACATATTCATCTTGTGTTTTTACTTCAATTAAATAGTATTTTCCAAGAGGTAATTTTTTAGAAATTGCATAACCATTTTTATCAGTTGTAATAGTATCTACTTTTGTACCTTTTTCATAATAAAGATGATTTCCATCAGCAGATTTAATATCTTCTTCTGCATAGATTTCAAATGTTACACCACTTAATTTTTTATTTTTGTAAGTGTATTTACCATCTTTAATTACTAAATTTTCTCCTGTTTTCTTAATTTCAAGTTGACCTTTTATTGGTGTGTTTTTATAAGTTACTGTTATAAAAGCACCATAAGTTGTATATGAATAATGAGTATTATTTCCTATTGTGAATTTTAAGCCATCTTTGTCTTTTAAATAACCGTTAGGAGCAGATACCTCAATCAATTTATAATTTCCAGCAGGTAGTTTTAAGTAAGTTATCATTTTGCCATTTTCATCTGTTTTGAACTCACTATAAACTTTTCCACCAACATATTGAGAAACATATTGATTTGTATCAGTATCTAAAATCTTGAAAGTTGTATTTGCAATAGCAATAGTCTTTCCAGTTTCGCTATCTACTTTGATTACTTGAAGATAAGCATATAGTGTATTATTTAAAATATTGTAATATTGTTCTTTTTCGCTTGTTTCATTTACTGTAATATAGAAATCATAAATCTTTTCATATCCAGTTGTTGTATTTACTTGATGGAACTTCCATACACCATAAGGTAAGTTCAATGAAGCATAACCATTTTTATCTGTTTTGATTTCTCCATATTTATTACCATTCGGATAATAGATTTCAAAAGTAATACCTTTTTCTGCATTTAAGAAAGTAGTGTTTCCATCTACTTGTTCATATTGTTTTAAAATACTAACATAGTTTTTAATTACTTTTTCTACTACATCAACACTAGCAGATTCTTTACCTTTAATATCAACATTATATCTTGTTGTATCAAGTTCATAACCCTCACTAGGTTTTATTTCTTGTAAATAATAATCATTCCAAGATAATACTGCATTACTCTTGAAATAACCATTTTCATCAGTAACTACTGTTGTTACTAATCTTCCTGTTGAAGTTTCATAAACACCATACTCAGCACCTTTTAAAGTTGCTTGTCCTTGTGCATTACCAGTTTCGCTATCTTTCTTATGACCTTCAACAAATGCTGTATAAGAATTAACTCTTATTTTTGCAATTACTGGGTCAGTAGTTCCCGGTACCATCATATTTTGAATTCCATCTCCAACAAATAATTTATAACTAGAACTATATGGCATATTTTTTATTAAAGTTAAATCAATACTTCCACTTCTTGTAGGTTTAATTATTAACTTATTACCATCAATGCTATAATCTGCTCCACTTACGCTTACAGAATAGTTTGATAATACATTATTTGTATCAGTTAGAGTAATAGTTTCTCCTACTTGTGCTTTATAAACTCCACCATTAAATGATGGTCTATCATAATGATGTGCAATTAAGTCTTCAATTTGTGCCTTTTCATTTGATACATCAAAAGTATCTCCTTTTGCCCAACGAGCAGTATGGAAAGTTGTGTTAGCACCTCCACCAACTATTGTATCCCATATCATACCTTGTGTTGCTGCTCTATATTGTAAAGTTTGATGACCGGGATAAGTATAACCATAATATCCAATTAAAAGTATTCTTTCTTTTATCGAATTAGACAATCCAGTATCTTCCCAACTTCCTTGATTATAATGCGTTCCCTCTTTTACATTTGGTTGAATACAGTATGCTACTTCTCCATCCATATCGTAAAGAGTAAAATGCCAAGAATGATGTTCACTACCATCAGCCTTTGCTCTATCATACCAATAATCTGAGTAACTCATATTCAATGTTGCTGCATTTACTGCTTGAGCATTAACAGTAAACCCAACTAAAAGTCCTATTGCTAACAATAGGGTTGTTGTAAATTTCTTCATCTCTTTTCCTCCTCTCTTGAACATCTACCCGAGATGATACAGGCAGACCATAAAAAAAGCACTAACATTACGATTAGTGCAAATAATAATATTTTTAACATTTAATTTCCCTCACTTTCCGAAAAAAAATGACTCTTTGTTAAGAGCCATTAATATTTACTTTTTAATTCTTGATCCAGTCCTTCGCCACTTCTGCAAAAGAAATGCAAATAATACCAATACTTTCCGTTTTCATCTATTGCAGATGGATAAACTCTAAAATAATTTATCTCTGGTTGTATTTGATTATCTGGGTGTTCTTCGTTCCAATCTAAAACATAATCTAACTCTTTGTTTTGAATTTCAGTACCTCTCCTTAAAGCCTCACTTTCAGAAGAAAACTCTTTTTTTCCGTGAGTAATAGAATCATAAAAAGTTGTTGACTCTTTGTTCTGTTGTCCTTGATTACTTGAACCATTATTTTTATTACTTTCGGTTATTTTATTCTCTTGTTTTTCTTCTTGTGATTTGCTACTTGTAGTTGGTACATTGCTAGATTTAGTTTCTGCTTTTTTGGGAGTTTCAGAAACTTTTGTTGATGTTTTAGATTTATTTTCTTGCTTTGAAGTATCTTCTTTTGGACTTTCACTTTTTCCATTTACTGTTTTGTTTTCAATTTCATCTGTTTCAGTGGTTATTTCGTCTTTGCTTTGTTCTTCCTCTTGCAAGTTAAATTCCTCATCTTTTTCTTCTACAACATTTACCTGTTCGTGGTTTGAATTTGTCTTTAAACATTTGGTTAGAACAAATACTCCACTAACTGCTACTGCAAAAACAACAATGACAACTAAAATGATTTTCTTTTTCATAACAATCACGCTCCTTTATTTCTTTCAATCTAGCATATTCTAAAATATTTTGCATTTGTGTAAATACTTATATACTTTTTTCAGTTAGTAAATAAATAGTTAGTAATAATACTAGGGAGGATTGTAAGGAGGGATTTGTGGAATAATAACTCCCACTATCTTGCGTCCATAGACTTTTGTCTTTGGAGATGTTTCCCATAAAATTCAATGGCATTAACAACAAAATCTTCAATTTTTTTCTCCTCAATATTCTTTGGGAGTACATTTCTTATTCTGTCTGCATTAAATTTCATTTTGGGAATTTGGTTGGGTTTCTCCTCTGATAAAATATCTTCTATTTCATCAGTCGTAAGTGTTCCCTCTTGACTCATTTTTTTAAGTCTTATTGCTTGTGCGTGAGATGGTGTTGCTACATTACACTCAATACAATCTAAAACTGCATATTGTTCTTCATCTTTTAGAAAAGATAATTCAACGGCTGGACTCAATGCGATTTGCTTTTCATCAACTAAATCTAATAACTCTGGTATTAGTGCAGTAAGTCTTATAAACCTTTGAATTTGGCTCTTACTATCTCCAACTTCTTCTGCAAGTAATTGAACTGATTTTTTATTGCTTAACTTGTCCCCAAGTTGGTCACAAGTTAAATCTGTTCTTTTTCCTTGATGTGTTAGGGCTTCTAATTTCATTTTATATGCAAAAGCCTTTTCACTCGGTAATATTTCTTCTCTTTGTAAGTTGCTATCTACCATTATAATAACAGCCTCATCATCTGTTAAATCTCTAACAATACAAGGTAGTGTTTCATTATTTGCTAATTGACTTGCATACTTTCTTCTGTGTCCAGATACCATTTCATATCTACCATCTGGCTTTTGTCTAACTAATGCAGGAACTAATACTCCATTTTCTTTTATGCTATCACGCATATTAAACATATCTTCATTTTCAATGACTTTAAATGGGTGGTCTGGAAAATCATCAATATCACTTATTTTAATATCAATAACTTTTTCCAACTTATCATTAGTTCTTTCTTCTTCTGTTGTAAAAAGGTCATCTAACTTTGGCAGTGGCATTTTTGGTATGTTCTTTGCCATCATTAAGCACCTCCTTTGCAAAAGAAGAATATGCATTTGCTACCCTTCCACTTTTATCATAAGAAAACACACTGCCTCCTGATGAAGTAGATTCGGCAGTCTTAACTGCTCTTGGTACTTGAGTATTAAATAGTTTTAATATACTCCCATAATTGTCTTTTAATTGAGTTGCTATCTCTTTTGGAAGATTAGCCCTTGAATCAACTAATGTTAATAATGCTCCCTCTATTTTAAGAGTAGGATTTATTTGTCGTCTAACTTTATTTATTATCTTAAATAAATCAGTCATACCTCTCAAAGCAAAGTATTCACTTTGAACTGGTATGATAACACTATTTGCACTAGCAAGAGCATTTATTGTAAGCATACCTAAACTTGGTTGACAGTCTAAAAGTATATAATCATAGTCATCTTTAATACTAGATAAGCAATTCCTTAAAGTATATTCTCTACTCATTGCATAAGTTAGTGAATTTTCTAATGCTGACAAAGAAAGATTAGATGGAATTAAATCCACATTTTCACTGTGGTGTAATATACTTTCTTTTGTCTTAATTTCTTCATCATTCATAGATTGTTCCATTAAATCAGTTAAAGTATATTTCAATTCATTTTCATCATACCAACCTGCGTAAGTAGTTAAATTACTCTGAGGATCAACATCTACAACTAACACTCTTTTTCCTTGTTTAGCCAATGCTACTCCAAGATTAAATGTTGTTGTGGTCTTACCAACTCCTCCTTTCTGATTTGTGATTGCAATTACCTTGCACTTACTTTCTTGCATATTCTCGCCTCCTTTCTTTTAATTTAGCCACCTTAATTTAATAAGATGGCTATGTATTCCATTTCTGGCATAAAAAAAGAACTGACCATTTTTAATCAGTTCAAATATGTTATTTATTTAATTTCATTATTAGTTCATCAATACAATCTGTATATCTACCTTTCCCTATTGCCTCATTTCTAAATTCATTTAAGGCTTTCAATACTAATGAAATTTCATTTTTGTATATATGTATTTTTATTTTCTTTTTAAACATATTTTATTCCCCCTTTAATGTAATTTATACTTGATAAGGAATTTCTGCTGTTTGTGGAATATCAAGTGTTGTTGTGTATTTTTCAAATCTATCTACTGTATCGCTTTCCATTTTATTTGTTACTCTAACATATATATTATATGTTGTTTGAATAGTAGAATGTCCTAATCTCTTTGATACTGCTTTAATATCTGCACCACTCTCAATAAGTTTTGTTGCGTGTGTATCTCTAAAATCGTGAAACCTACTGTTAATTCCCAATTCATAATGAATAACTTTAAATGCATACTTCGGTGAATCTGTTCCTAAAAATTGTCCATTATCTTTTACAAAAACTAATTGTGCTTCTGGTAAAGGTAATTCTAATTCTGCATTTGCTTCTATCAATTTTGTTTGTTCTCTTTTAGTAATTTCATTTATTACTTTCTTTTCATAATAGCAAAGATAAGAATCTCCATAGAATTTTCTATTTTCTTCTTGTTCTTTTTTATAATCTTTTAATGCATTTACTAGCGTATCTCCAATAGAAATAGTTCTTCTACTTTGAGGATTTTTACAATCCCCATAATACCAAACACCAACAGAATGTCCTTTTGTTATATTTTTTCTTTTTGGTAAACCATATTGATTTTTCTTAATAATGTTTTTATTTATTGTTAATGTTTTCTTTTCAAAATCAACGCAGTCCCAAGTTAAACCATATACTTCCGACACTCTCATTCCTGTATAATAAGCAGTTAAAAAAGCATAATATATTGAATGTGTACCTTTAAATCTATCTAATATTCTTTCTATTTCTTCTTGTGTAAATATATGTGCAGGATCTTTTCCAATTTTATCTATTCTTGGTGCATGGACGTGTTCAGCAGGATTAGTGTTAATATAATTTAATGTGTAACACGCATATTTTAATGAACCTTTAACCACTTTTAAAATACTCGCCATATAGTTTTTTGAAAAGCCATACTCAACATATATTTTATTGATAAACTCCTGTAAAAGTCGTGTATCTAATTGCCATAATTTATAAAATCCTACTCTTGGTTTTACGTGATTTTTAATAATGTTTATATAAGATATTGTAGTAGAGTAATGCAAATTGAAACTTGCATAATTATCTATCCAATAATCTAAAAAATCTGCATACGACATATTTTCTCTTAACTGCGTCTTTTGACCATTGTAGTAAAAATTGTTATAGGCTTTTGCTCCTTCTTTAAAAGCCTCTGCTTTTGTTGGATACCCTGACTTTGTTATCCATTTTCTTGTTCCCTCAACTGTTGCAATTTCAAATCGGTATTCATATACCTTTCCACGTTTTCTTACGCTTACCATAGTTATCTCTCCTTCATTATAAAACTTAATGAAACGGAAAAATGCCAGCATTTCGAATGCTGACATTTTATATAACTATGTCCACAATAATTGTCCACGTAGATTTTTTATTGATTTTTATGGGGTTTCCTCGATTCTGTCCACATTATTTATGCTATGTGGACAAATCGTGGACAAATTGTCATCTGTGGACAAATTTATCATTTTTTCTATTTTTAACAATTCCTTATTTTATAAGGGTTTGCGAGGTTATTTACCACAACAGTTTTTGTACTTTTTGCCACTTCCACATGGGCATGGGTCATTTCTTCCAACTTTTGGTCCTTCATTTACAACTGTTTTGTTCATTCCGCCTTCTTTTTCTGATATATTTCCATCAACTAGGTTGATTGCTGTATCTTCAAGGCTTGCTCCTGTTACTTTTGTTGTTTCTGTTCTTTCTATTGGACCTTCTTTTTTGCGAATGTTTAGCAATATTTTTACAACGTCCATTCTTATGTCTTCTATCATATCGTCAAACATTTCTGTTCCTTCAAGTCTGTATTGTACAACTGGGTCTTGTTGTCCATATCCACGAAGTCCAATACCTTTCTTTAATTCGTCCATGTTGTCTATATGATCCATCCATTTTTGGTCAACTATTTTAAGCATTACAACTCTTTCAAGTTCTCTTAAATTTTCCTCACCAAATTCTGTTTCTTTAGAAGCATATATTTCGTGTACTTTTGCTATTAATTCGTCTACTAAAGCATTTCTGTCGAATTTTTCTGCCTTTAATGCTGCTACATCACTTATTCCTAAGTTTGTTTCTATGTCTTGAGCGATTGATTCTTTGTTTACTTCTTCTCCGTCTACAATGTGAGAATCTACTATTAATTCAACAACAGAATCCATCATTTTTAGTATGCTTTCTTTTAAGTTCATGCCGTCTAAAACATCTCTTCTTTGCTCATAAATTACTGTTCTTTGAACATTCATTACATCGTCATATTGTAGAACGTTCTTTCTTATACTGAAGTTCCTTCCTTCAACTTTCTTTTGGGCATTTTCAACAGCCTTTGAAATTAATCTGCTTTCTATTGGCATATCTTCGTCTGCGCCTAATGTATTGTAGACTTTTGTTACAATGTCGCCACCGAAGATTTTCATTAAGTCATCGTCTAATCCAATGTAGAATCTAGATTCTCCTGGGTCACCTTGACGTCCACTACGTCCACGAAGCTGGTTATCAATTCTTCTTGATTCGTGTCTTTGTGTACCAATTATCTTTAGACCGCCTGCTTCAATAACTTTTTCTTTTTCTTCTTTTATTTCGTTATCAAATTTTTTCTCTAATTCATTGAATTTTTCTCTTGCAGCAAGTATTGCCTTATCATCTGTCTCGTTATGAGCTGCAGCATCTTCAATTTCTTCATCAGTGTATTTTAGCTTTCTCATTTCTTGTTTTGCAAGATATTCGCTATTTCCACCAAGCATAATATCTGTACCACGTCCAGCCATGTTTGTTGCTATTGTAACAGCACCAAATTTACCAGCTTGTGCTATAATTTGAGCCTCTTTCTCGTGGTATTTAGCATTTAATACTTCATGAGGAATTCCTTCTTTATCAAGTAATTTACTTAATTTTTCAGATTTATCAATAGATACTGTACCAATTAAAACTGGTTGTCCTTTTTCATGAGCTTTTTTGATGTCTGCTATAACAGCTCTAAATTTGGCATCTTCATTTTTATATATTATGTCTGAATTGTCTTTTCTAATCATTGGCTTATTTGTTGGAATTTCAACAACGTCCAATTTGTATATTTCTTGGAATTCTGCTTCTTCTGTCATTGCAGTACCTGTCATACCAGATAATTTTTCATACATTCTAAAGTAGTTTTGGAATGTAATTGTGGCAAGTGTTTTAGATTCATCGTTTATCTTAACATGCTCTTTTGCTTCAATTGCTTGATGTAATCCGTCATTATATCTTCTTCCATACATAATTCTTCCTGTAAACTCGTCTACAATTAGAACTTGTCCATCTTTTACAATGTAATCTTTATCTTTCTTCATTATTCCATTTGCATGTAAAGCTTGATTTACATCATGAACTAATTCTGAATTCTCTAAATCATTGAAGTTTTCTAGTCCAAATTCTTGCTCAGCCTTCTTTATACCTTGTTGAGTAAGAGTTGCAGATTTGGCCTTTAAATCTACTATATAATCATATTTCTCGTTATCTTCTTCTTGCTCATAATCTTTGTCATCTTCTTCAATTATAACTTTAGCTTGTAATTTTTTTACAAAATGGTCAGCCTTTTGATATAAATTAGAAGATTGTGCTCCTCTACCAGAAATTATAAGTGGTGTACGAGCCTCATCAATTAAAATACTATCGATTTCGTCGACGATTGCATATTTTAATTTTCTTTGAACTAATTGGTTCTTGTATATAACCATGTTATCTCTTAAGTAATCGAAACCAAACTCGTTGTTTGTACCATATGTAACATCACATGCATATGCTTCTTGCTTTTGCTTTGGATTCATTCCGGCAATAACAAGACCAACAGAAAGTCCTAAAAATCTATAAAGATTTCCCATCCACTCGCTATCTCTTTTTGCTAGGTAGTCGTTTACAGTTATAACGTGAACGCCTTCTCCTGTAAGTGCATTTAGATAAACTGGAAGTGTTGCAACAAGTGTTTTTCCTTCACCTGTTTTCATTTCTGCAATTCTTCCTTGGTGAAGTATAATACCACCAATTAATTGTACATCGAAATGACGCATTCCTAAAACTCTTCTAGATGCTTCTCTTACAACTGCAAATGCTTCTGGTAAAATATCATCTAATGTTTTTCCGTTCTTCAATTGTTCCTTAAAGTATGGAGTTTTTGCAACTAGCTCGCTATCAGATAATTCCTTCATAGCTGGCTCTAAACTGTTTATTTTCTCGACAATAGGCCTTACTCTTTTTACTTCTTTTTCACTGTATGTTTTAAATAATCCCATGAATAATTCATCCTTTCAAATTTATGTAATACAAGGCAAAATAGGTTACATTTTGCCATTTTTTAACTTTGTTATAGTTTACGTGGTTATTATATAACTAAATGTGGCATTTAGCAAGTAAAAAAAGAAAATATACTTAATTTTTTAAACTCGTAATTTACGCTTAACTATTAGTCATTGTTTTTATTTAAATGTGTTTCCATAAAATTGACATATTGGCCTTATTTGTAGTATAATTAAGGTGTAAGAGTAGACACTATGTAGTCTGCACATTCACTTTAAAAATGTTCTGGAGGTAGTCATATGAACATTCAAACTTTGCTCGTTGTTCTCTCGCTGTTGTTCAACCTCATTGCCGGTGGAGGCACCATTCCCACTACAGGGCAAGGAAACATGGCAGGTTTTGATCCACGTTTTCTGCAGGCAATGTTCCTGTATGGCGGAAACGTCGACATGAACAAGGCTTTCAACCAAGAGTACGACCAGACCTATTACTTTAATGATGGGTACGAGTCCACTGGTTGGGGGAAGGGGTCTTCTGTTAGAATTCACGGTAACATGAATTCTGGCTTCACCTTTGACTTTAACATCAAGGCAAACCAACATCAGCAGGTGGTAAATGTCACATCTCCCATTGACGGGGTAACCATAGTGACAAACCAGTATTCTTCTGGTGATTCGGGTTATAGTTATTCTATTGGCCCAATCAGCCTCCAGACCGCTATTGGACTGTTTAGTTACGCGATGTCTAGTATGACACCGAGTAACGCTGGCTAAATAGCACAAACAGTTGAATAGCAACATCCCTCAGAGTGATGAGCTCTGAGGGATGTTCTTTTATAAAGTCGCAGATGTTGGCACATAGCTTTCGTCTGGCGGATATACATACTCATCATTTGGCGTCTTTGTCTCTTTTATTCTTTCAATTTCTATAACTGGAATTTCTCCGTGGTATTCACCTTTTGTTATTGTTCCTTCGATTTCTACCCAGCATCCATCTTTGTATTTTTCTGCTCCATTCAAGTGACACAAAAATCCTACCACAACTGCCTGCAAATCTGGAGAAACAATCATCTGCCTTGCAAGCACAAATTGGTCATTTGGAAAATCGTATAATCTGTACACAAATCCGACAAACTTAATTTTTTTACCAATATACTGGTTCATATTATCATGAACTGTTTTTAATACATTTGTATAATTGGCTGCAGATATAGTATTTATTTCACTTTGTGGAACTCCTTCACTCTTTGATGTTATTCTTTCATTTGAATTAATTATATTTATTACTCCTATTGCAAACATTATAAATATTAAAATTGTTAAAATAACAAATATTATTTTAAATATCATCTTACCATTTAGCTTAAAATTGCGAACATACATCTTTCAATCCTCCCATAAGAATTGTTTTTCTTATGGTACATACTATGAAAGATTTATTGCTTTTATGAATAATCTCTTGAAAATATAGATTTTACAACTCCTTTGTCGAGCAAATTACTGAATATGTTTTTTAGAATTATTAAAGCTATTGGACCAATAAATAAACCGATTACTCCAGATATTTTAAATCCAGTATACATCGCAATTAATGTAAATATCGGGTGAATTCCAATGTGATTGCCTATAATTCTTGGTTCTATAAATTGTCTTACAACAGACATTATTATCCATAGGATAAATATACTTATTGCAAGTCTTATGTCTCCATTACATGCTGTGATTATTGCCCATGGGACCATTACGCTACCCGACCCGAATATTGGGAGCGCGTCTACAAATCCAATCCCCAGTGCATATAGTAATGGATATGAAACTTTCATTCCAGTTAGTTTGAATATATAGAGTCCAATTAACGAAATTATGAATGACACCAATACTAATATTGCCTCAGCTTTTAGATACCTACCTAACACTTCCATTATTTCTTTCAGATGTTTGTAAATTTTCTTTACCCACATTTCGGGTAAATGGTGTTCAAGTTGGTCTATCATATATACTTTATCTGTACAAATAAAGTACAGTGATAAAAATGTTACAGCCAAATACACTCCAATAGTTGGAATCGACGTAATCCATTCTAGTATACCTTTTAAGAATGAATTTAGCCATAATACTGCTGTATTTAGAAGTTCTGTTGCAGACCTTTCAATAGCCGTAACAACATTTTCTGGAATATTCAACTTTTTTAAGTTTTCACTGCCAAGAAATTTTTGTATCATATGGCTCGCATTTGTAAAATACGTTCCCAAATTATCTAATAAATTTGAGCCTTCCGAAACAAGTGTTGCAATCCCCCAAGTTAATAATCCAATAATTATTCCTAGTACAAATACTATCACAATAATTGCACTTGTTTTTCGTCTAAATTTACATTTTCTCATAAAAAATCTTATAGCAGGCTCTAGCAAAAGAGATATTACAAATGCAATTAAAAAAGGCATATAAAAGAAAGCTAGTTTGAAACTTAGATAAATAGTTATAAAGCTTAATATCAATAAAACTAACTTTCTAAAAACCTTTGTCCAATAATTCATATCAACTACCATAATAGCTCCTAATAAATAATATATTACTATTTTATGGTAATTTTCAAAAAGTATACGTTATACAATATAATTTATTTTCAAAATAAAACAGAAATACTTATTATTTTGAAAAACAAGGGCAAGCTCGCCTTTTGAAGAGTCTGGAAGAGCTCCGACCAATAGTGCCGTACCGAAGTTTTAAAAATAATAAGTATTTCTGCATTAATATTAAAGTTGAAAAATTATAGAATTACTCTGCATTATGCTGGTCTGTTCCGCAAATACATTCTATTGTATCACACAATTCTTTTTGGTCTACTGATTGATTTGCGGCTAAATCTCCTAGTGTTAAAATGCCGATAACTTTGTTGTTTTGTGTTACAGGTATTCTTCTAATTTGTTTTTCAGACATTAATCTTTCAGCCTCTGTAATTTCGCTGTTTGGAGTACATGAGCATGGCTGTGTTGTCATTATCTCGCTAACTGTGGTCTTGCAAGTATCTTTATCGCATGCAACTGCTCTTAAAAGAATGTCTCTATCTGTTACAATTCCAACTAATCTGTTTGAATCATCGCATACTGGAGTACAACCAATATGGCATTCGCACATCATTTTAGCACAGTCCTGTACAGATGTGTTTGGCTTTACATAATTTACTTGATTACACATACAATCTTTAACTTTCATTTATATATCCACCTTTCAAAAAAATTTACAATATTATTATGCACATTTGAAAATTGAATATACAGTTTGAATTTTGCTGATTTGTCAAAATTTTCTTTTATAGTTGATTTAATACCAAAATTTGAATGAAATCCCTTTTTATATCATCTTTGGCATTTTTTTCATTTAATTCTTTAAAAATTTCATCAGTAATTTGGTTAATTAAAGTTTTTGTTGGTTTTTGTGTAATTCTTTTACATTTATTTATAACTATCGGATTAATTTTTAAGTATGACTCTGGATATAAATCTACCGTCTGTAAAGTTGGCTCTTTTATGTTTATCTCACTTCTTGTATATGTATCTCCAATTATAGTTTTCATATACTCATCAGTATTTAACATATTTGTATCCTCCCTCGAACTATTCTGGAAGATATATTTTAATAATGTTCTTGCATTATTAAAACCTCCTCGTATACTGTATTATATGAGAAGGTTTTTGTTTTGTTAATTTAGTTCGTTTACATACTGCTTGAATTTTTTTCCACGTTCTTCAAAATTTTTGAAGGCATCAAAGCTTGCACTTGCCGGCGATAATAACACTACATCTCCTGTTACTGCTTTTTGTTTTGCCATTTTAACAGCTTCTTCAAGATTTGTACAATGTATAATGTCTATTTTCTTGTCTTGCATTTCTCCTAATGCTATGACTGTTGCATTTTCAATTTTTTCAGATGTTGGACCAGTCAATATTAATGTTCCTACTTTTTGTGCTATTTTTTCTCCAATTTCTTTGTAATCTAATCCTTTGTCTGATCCACCTGCTAGCAATACAATATTCTCATCAAAAGCATTCAAGCCGGCAATCGTACTAGCTGGGCTAGTTCCAATAGAATCGTTGTAATATCTTACTCCATTTAGTTCTCTTACAAACTCTAATCGGTGTTCAACCCCATTAAAATTCTTTATTGCATTTAATTGTTGTTCTTGAGTAGCGACTGTTTCTGTTGCTGCAAGTGCAGCACAAATATTTTCGTAATTATGAATTCCTCTTAATTTTATTTCATCTTTTCCTAATAAATCTGTGCATTCTCCATTTACGCAATGCTTAATCATTCCATCTTCTCTATCATACACATAGCCATCTTTTAGCTGTTTTGTACTACTGAAGAATATAGTTTTACCAACAACTTCATTTGCAAAATTTCTAGTAATATCATTATCCTTATTTAGGATTGCTATTCCGTTTTTATCTTGATGTAAGAAAATATTTTTCTTTGCTTCTTGATACTCCTCATATGATTTATGTACATTCAGGTGGTCTGGAAACATATTTGTTACAACTGCAATATCAGGACTAACATCCATTCCCATTAATTGAAAACTACTTAATTCAAGCACAATTATATCGTCTGGTCTCATATCTTTTACTTTAGTAAATATAGGCTTTCCAATGTTTCCTCCTAAAAAGCAATTACGTCCTGTTTGCTTTAATATTTCATATATAATTGATGTAGTAGTAGTTTTTCCCTCTGTGCCAGTTACGCCTATTACCTTACATGGTGCAAGCTTTAATACCATTTCAATTTCAGAAGTTAATAATGCACCTCTTTCAACTTCTTCTACAAACTCTGGTATTGTTGGTAATGCACTAGGAGATCTAAAAATTACATCATATCCATGTAGTCTAGATAAATTATCTTCTCCTATTTCAACTTCATATCTATATTTATTTATTTTTTCCATAATTTCATCTGATAAATTTCTTTTGTCAAATACTGTAACTTTCGCATTCTTATCATAGAAGTAATCTAGCAAAGGCACATTGCTAACACCCATGCCGATTATAGCAACCTTTTTGCCATCTAAAAAATTATTAAATTCTTCTAACTTTTCATTTACAAAATCCATACTTAAACTCCTTTTTAGTTTTTCGCCCATTAGGGACGCCCCTTTGGGGGCGAAATATTTTATTGAGCAATCTTTTCTAATATTTTCATAGCCGATTCTTCTGCATTCTTGCATTCTGTTACATCAACATCAATTGTTTTGCTGTATCTCTTGTAAAAGCCGGCTTGCTCCTGCAACATATCTCTTTCTTCAATATGCTTTTTCAATTCTTCTCTTGTTATTGTTTCATCTTCATATTGATGCATTTTTCTATCTACTCTTGTATCTATATCTGCTGTTACGAAAAAATGATAATCTAGCTCAGGATAAATTTTCATTAAGTCTCTACCTGATATTATTAGATTATATTGCTTTTTATATGCATCTATTAATTTTCTTCCAAATATGTAGAATTTGGTGTTATCAGCATCTTTTGCAATTTTAGAAACTGCCATTGATGTTGTGTCTGATTGTAAATTATCTTCATTTATTTCTTTTCCGTCAACATACACAACGCTTTCTCTATTTTCTATTTTTAATTCGACTTTTAACATATCCATCATCTGCTTTATGTCTATTGGTTTATCTGTTCCATGCATAATCTTATTCATGTCGGCTCCTGAAGACATTAATGCAAATACAATTCCTCTATATAAATTACCACCATGTAATATTATACTATTAGGTATTTTGTCTAATAATTCCCTACAAATTGATGTTTTGCCGGCTCCAACTAGTCCTTCTATTCCTATTGTTATATTATTTTCTATTATATTATTTTCCATTTCTTCACCTTGTTCCTAATTTATTTATACAGTAATTATATGTATTTTGTTCTAATCTGTCAATAGAGTAATTTTGCTATTTTTTATTATGTTGACCTTTCGAAGATTCTGTGGTAAAATTAGTTAGTTCGTTTTATACACATGTATAATTGAAAGGAGCATATGATGAATATTTTTGTTGGATGTTCGTCCCGTGATGTAACTGATAACGTTAAGTGGAGCCGCTATTGCACGGCAACACTTGAAGTTACAAAATTCATAATTGCGCATAAGCACACTCTCGTGTTTGGCGGTTGTGCAAGAGGCCTTATGGGGCTTATGTACAAATGTATGTTACTTAATAAAGCCAACATAATCGTGGCTATTCCTCAGGCATACATTAATGATGCCGAAGAGCTTTTCTACAGCAATTTGTTTGACTTCAGCACTGTTAGTGAGCGCAAGGATTGGATTTTCAAGAATACTTCCATGCATATTTTTCTGCCTGGTGGCATCGGAACAATTGACGAGCTTTTTTCAAGCATAGAGGCAAAACGTTGTGGTGAACACAACAGCCCCATCATTATCATCAACGAGCAAGGTTACTTTAATGACGTTTTACACGTTCTTGCTCGAGTTTATGATGAAGGATTTGCAGATGAAAAAGACGCCAAACTGTATACCGTGGTAAACTCCACAGATGAGATTGTTCCCACATTGGAGAAATTTCTTGCATAAATATAAGTCGAAGTTACATTTTTAATTTGCTCAAAACTCTGCGGTAAGTATCCGCAAAGAAAGTAAATCCCCTGCGGTTTTAAAGCCAATGGGGATTTACTTTGTGTTAATTAAGATATTTTTTTAAGAATTTCCCTGTATAACTATCTTCATTTTTTACAATATGTTCTGGTGTTCCTACTGCTATTACTTGTCCACCTTTATCTCCGCCTTCTGGTCCTAAGTCTATTATGTGGTCACAAGTTTTTATTAAATCCAAATTATGTTCTATTACAATTATTGTATTTCCTGTATCTACAAGTCTTTGTAAAATATCTACTAATCTATGAACATCTGCAATATGTAGTCCTGTGGTTGGTTCATCTAAGATATATAAGGTTTTTCCTGTTGCTTTCTTAGAAAGTTCTGTTGCTAATTTTACACGTTGAGCCTCGCCACCAGATAATGTTGTTGAAGGTTGTCCTAGTTTGATATAACCTAAGCCAACATCATACAATGTTTGAATTTTTGATTTTATTCTTGGTATTTTATCGAAAAATTCTAATGCTTCTTCAACAGTCATGTCTAGAACATCTGATATTGATTTGCCTTTATATTTTACTTCCAAGGTTTCTTTGTTATAACGTTTTCCTTTGCAAACTTCACAAGGAACATAAATATCAGATAAGAAATGCATTTCTATTTTTAAGACTCCATCTCCAGAGCAAGCTTCACATCTTCCACCTGGAACATTGAAGCTAAATCTTCCCTTGTCATATCCTCTCATTTTTGCTTCGTTTGTGCCTGCAAATAAATCTCTTATCATATCAAACACACCAGTATATGTTGCTGGATTTGAACGAGGAGTTCTTCCTATTGGTGATTGGTCTATGTTTACTATCTTGTCTATATTATGAAGGCCTTTTACTTGCTTGCATTTTCCTGGCTTTTCATTAGAACCATTTAAGTCTCTTGCAATCGTCTTATATAAAATTTCGTTTACGAGTGTTGATTTTCCTGAACCAGAAACACCTGTTACACATATAAATTGTCCTAATGGAAATTTTACTGTAATATTTTTTAGGTTGTGTTCTGTTGCTCCAACTACTTCTATAGATTTTCCATTAGATTTTCTTCTTTTCTTTGGAACCACTATTTGTTTTCTTCCACTTAAATAATCACCTGTTATAGAACCTGGTGTATTTTTTACTTCTTCTGCTGTTCCTTGTGCCATTACATTTCCGCCATGCACACCGGCACCTGGTCCAATATCTATAATCTGATCAGCTGCATACATTGTATCTTCATCATGCTCTACGACTATAACAGAATTACCTAAGTCTCTTAGCTTCTTCAAGGTAGCAATTAGCTTATCATTGTCTCTTTGATGAAGTCCAATGCTTGGCTCATCAAGAATATATAGAACACCTGTAAGTCCTGCACCAATTTGGGTTGCAAGCCTAATACGTTGTGCCTCACCACCAGATAAAGAACCAGCTGGTCTCGAGAGCGTTAAATAATCAAGTCCAACATCTATTAAAAATTGTAAACGTTTATTTAACTCTTGTAAGATCTGTTCTGCAATCATTGCCTGGGTTGGTGTAAGCTCTATGTTATTTATATATTCTTTTATTTTATCTATTGACATATCTGTAAGTTCTTTTATGTTTAAATCTCCAATTTTTACAGATAAACTTTCTTTTCTTAAACGTGCTCCATGGCATGCAAGACAAGGAGATTCGCTCATGTACATCTCGTAAAAACTTCTCATACCATTAGATTTTGTTTCATTATGACGTCTTTCAAGGGTTGGAATTACGCCCTCAAATGGAGTAGAATATTTTCTGGTTCCGGCAGCAGATGTATATTCAAAATCAATTACTTCATCTCCTGTACCATATAGAATTTTATTTAAGAAATCCTTTGGTAATTTTTTAATTGGAACATCTTTAATTTTAACTCCATAATGTTTTGCAATACTCTCAAAGTACATCTTAGCCATAGTATCGCCTTTTTTCATGGTGCTAGCTCCGAAAGCTTTTACACCATCATATAGTGTCTTATCTTTGTCCGGAATTATTAAATCCTCATCAATTCTCATTAAATAGCCAATACCAGTACACTCTGGGCAGGCACCAAATGGATTGTTAAAAGAGAACATTCTTGGTGTTAATTCTTCAAAGCTAATGCCACAATCTGTACATGCGTAATTTTGAGAATAGATTTTTTCTTCTTGGTCTGGCACATCTATTGTAACTAAGTTGTTTGCGTATTTCATTGCTGTTTCAACAGATTCAGTTAATCTTGCACGAATTCCTTCTTTAATAATTAATCTGTCTACCACAACATCAACATTATGTTTCTTCTTTTTATCAAGAGTAATTTCATCTTCTCCAAGTTCATACATTTGGCCATCTATTCTTACTCTGATAAAGCCTGCTTTTTGATAATCTTCTAACTGTTTTGTAAACTCGCCCTTTCTTCCACGTACAACAGGAGCTAGAACTTGAAGTCTTGTTCCTTCTTCAAGCTCTAAAATATTATCAACAATCTGGTCAATAGTCTGCTTTTCAATTTTCTTACCACAGTTTGGACAATACGGCACTCCAATTCTTGCATATAATAAACGCAAATAATCGTAAATTTCTGTAACCGTTCCAACTGTAGAACGTGGATTTTTAGATGTAGTCTTTTGGTCAATAGAAATAGCAGGTGAAAGTCCTTCAATAGACTCAACCTCAGGTTTCTCCATCATACCTAAGAATTGCCTTGCATAACTAGACAAACTCTCTACATATCTTCTTTGTCCTTCTGCATACAAAGTATCAAAAGCAAGTGAAGATTTTCCGGAACCCGAAAGTCCTGTAACAACTACCAATTTATTCCTTGGAATTGTTAAATCTATATTCTTTAAATTGTGTTCTTTTGCACCTTTTATAATAATATTATCATTCATTAAAATCATCCTTTAACAAAATTTTGCACTGTTATTATAGCACATTTATAGTGTCTTTTCAATAGTTTTGCAAACTTTTGTTCTTTTAGATTTTACATATTGATGCGAAACTAAAATCAAAATAATGATATATGAGTGTTAACGCTTAAATAGAAAACGTACATTTTTTCTCCGTCCACATTTTGTACATATATATTTAAGAAGTGTACTTCTTTTACGAAGCACACTCCTGTTATTTTTAATAATTTACTCTTCAATTAGTTTGCAATATTCTTCTACAATCTTTTTAGCGTGTCTACGATCTCCATATAAGCAATCTATGTATTCTGGAGCTTTTTCTTCTTCATAGCATTCTTTCGTAAATCCATCTATGTATTCAACATATTCATCAACTCTGTTTTCTTTATCAATCATCCAAGGTTTCTTTGGATATATAAAGTGAATTACAGCTAAGTCATCCATCGAATATTCTTGAAAGTTTACATAGTACTCTAGATATGGAAAGAATATATTATATTTATTTTTTAGATGTAACTCAGGTTTATTTTTCCACTCATGGTCATATTCCTGCAATATATCTTGATCCCCTATTGCATCTCGTTTGTCTATTATTGTTTTTATTATTTCTTTAAATTTTTCAATTTGACCTTTTTTAGGCTCTACTACAATAACACCAGATGTAAGTTCTAAGCATCTGCATGTTAAATTTGGACCATAATGTTTATCTATTACAGCCGACATATGTGGTTTATCAAATAAACAATCTATGTTTTGTCTTACATAAATGTCGCTATCTATAAATACAATTTTTTCGAAATCTGTTAGTTCAAAAATATTTAGTTTATCAAAAGTGTAATTCCATCTATTCTTTGCCCTTGACCTGTTTCTATCTATTATTTCTTGAGGCAAGTCAACTTTTTCTCTTCTTATAGTTTTTATACCTTTTTTATTTAAGTTTTCTTCTATCTCTTCAGAAATCTCGTTGCTAAGTAATGCATATAATGGATATTTAGAATGCACATTTTTTAATGCTCGATTTAGTGCAATAACTCCTGGTAAATAATTTTCTGTTGATAAAGTCGTAAAATAAGCCTTCTCTCCCATATTCTCTCCTCTTTTCGCCCAAAAAGGGGCGTCCCTATTGGGCGATTACAAGTTTTTTATTATTTTCAGTAATTGTTTTTTTCAACTTTTTCCAAACAACTTGTACATGTTGAAAATCTTCATAATCTTGTTTTACATTTGAATTATATTTTTCTAGGTCTTCCAATAAAATGTTAAAGTCTTTATCTTTAAACATTTTATTCATTGCTGGAATGCCTCTCTTTAAGTTTTTTACTGTTTTCTTTATTTCTTTTTCATAATTTTCTTTATCCGTTGCATACAAATATAAAGGTCTGTATTTAATCCAGCCTCTAGCCACCTTATAAAATCTCTGTTCAACGCTTTTATCGTTCGATTTTGTTTTATCTATTTTCCTTGGATACTTTCCTTCTAAAACATTATTAAATTTTATAAATGGGTCATGAAAATGATAAACCGGTACGCTTACCACTTTGTTTTCATTCAATAACAAAGAAAAGAATGCATCTTCTCCTCTTGCCCCTTCCGGATTATAAAATGCCGGAATTTTTTCTAAATGTTTCAAGTTTAGGCACAATGGAGATCCCAATATACGTTTATGCGTTCCTTGGATTTGTATTTCACTCACAGTTTTCTTTTTCATTAATTCTTCATCAGCATAGGCAATTCCATCATTTTTTGACAAATATTCTTTAACATCTTTCCACGTCATAAATTCATTTTTTACAGCCTCTATAAAAGACTTTATTCTACGCTCATGAAATGGATTTTTTAATTCCATATATGGAAGTGGCGAATTATATCCGCATCTATGTCCGAAAGTAATATCAGCATTTTCTATGTTCTCCAAATGCCCTAATATATTATTTTGTGCCTTCCATTTAATGTTTTCGTTCGTATTATTCTTAATACATGCTACTGGGTATTCGTCATCATCCCAGTATAAAAAATAATCAATTCCATTAATTACCGCATTATATAGCAGTGTATTCCTTGCTTTTGCATAGCCATAGCCGAAGAATAAATTGGCTTCGTCCATAGTTATTATTTTCTCTTTAACTAATCCTGATTTTTGCTCCTCTATTAATTTTGGAGTTATATGAACAATTTTTATATCTTTATGTACCTCTGGTAATATTTTATAAAAATCTTCTTCTCTAGATTCTTTTTGGTAACTTAAATCATACAATATGAATATCGTTAACTCAACCTCTCTATCAAACTTTTTAGTTTGATTTAATAAATGCTTATATGTGTTGTTTATAACAGCGCAAACATTCGGTCTGCCTGACACAAATCCAATTCCAAATTGTGCCTTTTCTTCCATATTCTATTAATACAGCTCCTTCACGTTATATTTTGCTTTTGCAATTATATCATACTTTTCGTTTAATGGCAATATTTTCTAGTTTTATTATGGTGTTTTTTAATATGTCGGAGGCTGTTTTTTTATTATTATAACTTAATTTCAATATTCTTCATTTCATCATCTATATGCATTTTTTTATAGGTTACTTTACAAGTATCTAACAATTTTCTAGATGCTATATTATTTTCGGAATTTGCATATTTATCAGATAAATATATTACTTCTTTAATTCCAGATTGAATTATCATTTTTGCACATTCGTTACATGGAAATAAATCCACATAAATTTTAGCACCTTCTAAGTCTTTTCTACTTCCTCTATAATTTAATATTGCATTCATTTCTGCATGGCATACATATGGATATTTTGTATTCAAATTGTCGCCTTCTCTATTCCAAGGAAACTCGTCATCATTAAAACCGTTTGGAGTTCCATTATATCCAATTGATAAAATTCTATTATCTGCACCAACAATGCATGCACCAACTTGAGTTGATGGGTCCTTACTTCTCATCGCAGATAATTTGGCTATTGCCATAAAATACTCATCCCAGCTAATATAATTACTTCTTTTCTTATTTTTATCTTCCATTACATCCTCCATATATATAAACGGTAAATTTTTAATTTGGTCACATACGTATATTAAAATTATTTTTTATATTATATCATTCGCCCAAAAAGGGGCGTCCCTATTGGGCGATTTCAAATGGCATATGTTTCA
>ENA-ORMN01000691-ORMN01000691.1-human-gut-metagenome-genome-assembly--contig:-NODE-691-length-37715-cov-4.145486_pt1 | contig 37715 bp, 37 predicted proteins | sample MGYA00242102_ERZ508993 | MGnify/ENA primary metagenome ERZ508993 (study PRJEB26280, sample SAMEA2338770) | human gut metagenome | biome: human gut; feature: human-associated habitat; material: faeces...
AGCTGAGGAGAAAAAAAGACAGAATCAGATTGAAAACCGCTGGCAGGATATCAGTGAGCGTATGGAGACAGAGATGGAGACATTTTCCAAAGAAGCATCACAGACATCCGGAAATCTGATCGATCAGGTGAAAGTAGAAAATCGGGAGCGAATGGATTACCGGGAATTTTTAAGAAAATTTTCGGTGTTAAAAGAAGAGATGACGGTGGATCCGGATTCTTTTGATTATACTTTCTACAGTTATGGATTAACTATGTATGGGAATATGCCGTTGATCGAGCCACAGGAATGGAAAGAAGTTCAGAAGGTAGAAGAATTTGTTATTGTGATCGATACATCGATGTCCTGTTCGGGAGAATTGGTGAAAAAATTTCTGGAGGAGACTTACGGCGTATTAAGTGAAAACGACAGCTTTTTCCGAAAAGTGAACATTCATATCATTCAATGTGATGATCAGGTTCAGACGGATCAGAAGATCACGTGCGAAGAAGAGCTGAAAGAATACATGGACAAACTGGAATTAAAAGGCGAAGGCGGAACGGATTTCAGGCCGGCATTCTCGTATGTGGATGAACTGGTCCGCCAGCATACATTTGAATATTTACGGGGAATGATCTATTTTACGGATGGCCGGGGAATCTATCCGGCGAAAAGGCCTGTATATGAGACGGCATTTGTGTTCATGGAGGAAGACTATGAAGATGTAGATGTTCCGCCCTGGGCAATAAAGATCATCCTGGAAGAAGATCTGGATTTCTGATCAGATGAAATAAATAATAGCAAAAGAAGGGAATACAATGGATATAAAAAGAGCCAAAAAAGAAATCAAAGATTCGATAGAGGCATATCTTGCCAAAGATGAATATGGAGATTATATGATCCCATCAATAAGACAAAGACCAATTCTCCTGATGGGGCCTCCGGGAATCGGAAAGACTCAGGTCATGGAACAGGTGGCGAAAGAGTGTAAAGTGGCGCTTGTGGCATATACGATTACGCACCACACCAGACAAAGTGCAGTAGGGCTGCCGTTTATTGAAAAGAAGAAATATGGCGGAAAAGAGTATTCCGTCACAGAATATACGATGAGCGAGATCATTGCTTCGGTATATGACAAGATGGAAGAGACCGGATTAAGAGAAGGAATCCTCTTCATCGATGAGATCAACTGTGTGTCAGAGACGCTGGCACCGACGATGCTGCAGTTCCTGCAGTGTAAGATGTTCGGCAATCAGAAGATCCCGGAAGGCTGGATCATCGTGGCGGCAGGCAATCCGCCGGAATAATAAAAAACGTTTTGAAAAGCAGATACGGGCGGAACGGGAGAATGGCAGTAAACCGGTTATTCTTCCTTTTGACAATGTTTATAAGGAATGTAATTATATCTTAGAGGAAATAGAACAGTTAATTGCAAAGGGACTGACCTATCAGGACATGGCGGTGCTGTACCGCACCAATACAAATCCGCGGACATTGCTTGAAAAACTGATGGAGCATAATATCCCATTCTGCATGAAAGATGTTATCCCGAATCTGTATGACCATTTTATTGCGAAGGATATTATTGCCTATATCCATGCGGCGGTAGATTTCCGCGAAAAAGGAGTTATGAAGCGGGGAGATATGCTCCGGCTGATTAACCGGCCGAAAAGATACATCAGCAGAGATGTTTTTCCGCGGGCAGAAGTCAATCTGGAAGATGTGAAACGATTTTATCAGGACAAGGGATATGTGCTGGAGCGAATCAGCAAACTTGAATACGACCTTGCCATGATCCGCAATATGAATCCGTATGCAGCCATCCAGTATATCAGACATGGCATCGGCTATGAGGAATATCTTACGGAATATGCAGAATACAGGCGTATGAAACCGGAAGAACTCTATGATGTATTAGAGGAACTGTCGGAGGCGGCAAAACCCTATAAAACATATCAGGAATGGTTCAAAAAAATAGAAGAGTATGGCGAAGAACTGAAGAAACAGGCAAGGGAGCGCCAGGAAAAGAAGGATGGAATCACACTGGCAACCATGCATTCTTCCAAAGGACTGGAATACCGGGCGGTATTTATTATAGATGCAAATGAAACCATTACCCCACATAAAAAGGCACTCCTGCCGGAAGATATAGAGGAAGAGAGAAGACTCTTCTATGTAGCGGTTACCAGGGCAAAAGACTGGCTGTATATCTGTCACTGCCGGGAAAGATATGGAAAAGAAACGGACGTTTCGAGATTTGTTGAGGAAATGGTCAGTATGCTGGATGAACTGACAGTCGGTCAGGAAATCAGGCACAGGAAATTCGGACAGGGAAAGATTACACAGATTGGGGACGGGAAGATAAAAGCTGTGTTTGCAGATGGAAAAGAATATGTGTTTCATGCAAAATTCTGTCTGGGAAATGGGATCATAAAGGTGTAGGATATTTGTATAATTAAATAAAAAGAGTTCAAAATATTAACAGAACAGGGATGCAACAATTTTTATAAAATGTTGCATCCCTGTTCTGTTATATATATCGGAGTCAGTTTATAAAACTTAACCCCTGAAATAAAAAAATTAAAGATTTATTTCCAGAAAGATATTATCTTTATCATCCTGCTCAATTCCAAGATATCTTTTTGTGACCTGAAAAGAAGAATGATTGTAGATAAACATCAGTATGGCAGGGTTTACTCCCGCCTGTAATGCCTGATAACCAAAGGTTTTTCTGAGAGAGTGACAGCTTATGTTATCCGGAAGATGAAGCTTGTGGCAGGCATTTTTTATAATGCGGTATGCCTGTGAACGGCAGAGCGGTCTGTCAGGTGTCTTTCCATAAAAAATAAAAGCATGTTCCGATAAATCTGAAATGCTGTTCCGATAAAGTGTCAGAGCCTGTATCACGCTCTGATTCAAAGCAATGCAGGTGTTTTTTCCTGTTTTCTGTTCCCGTTTGTTTAAATGACTCCGGAAAGACTGCTCGTCCGCGTTGTATACATCTTTCCATCTTAATGCCAGAATGTCACTGATTCTCAGTGCCGTGTTAATTCCCATTGTTATCAGGGTATAATTCCGCAGATTGAAATCCTCCGTCAGAAAATATTCCTTTAATGCAGTAATGTCTTTTTTGTTTTTGATTGGCTGAGTTGTTCCCATAATATAGATACCTCCTGAATATGTGGTCAGCATGGCTGCCAGTTTCATATTTATGGTTTGTATTGTAAAAATCAAGGCTTTCATATGAAAAAGAACAGTCATGCAACATTTTATAAAAACTGTTGCATGGCATAATGTCAGGAAGACATACAGAGAACATGGAGGTTAAAAATGCTTAATTTTACATTAAAACCCGGAGATTATTTTATGATTGGCGATGATATCAAAGTCGTCATGGCAGGTGGAACTGCAAATAACTGCAGAATTATGGTCGAAGCACCGCGGGAGTACAATATCGTCCGCAGCCGTGTCCTCGAAAAACAGGCAGTTACACAGAATGAAAAAGAAAAAATCCACAAATATTATCCGGAGCCACAGATTCCGAAAGAAGATATCCAGAGATATATAGCGGAACAGAGGGCAGAAAGACAAAAATAATCAGTCAGATAGTAACCTGCAGATTAACCTGGGGATTTGCAGTTCGCTATAAATAAGGCGGAATATTCCGCAGAAACAATGATAACAATAAGTGTCAGGAAACGGATTTCAGACACGGAATATAACACACATGGAGGTAAAATATTATGGTTATTCAGCACAATATGCAGGCAGCAAATGCCAACAGACAGTTAGGAACTATTGTATCAAATCAGTCAAAGGCTACTGAGAAATTATCATCCGGTTACAGAATCAACCGTGCAGCAGATGATGCAGCAGGTCTTTCCATTTCTGAAAAAATGAGAAGCCAGATCAGAGGTTTAAATCAGGCTTCTACAAATGCAGAAGATGGTATCTCATTAATTCAGACAGCAGAAGGTGCCTTAACAGAATCACATTCCATTCTTCAGAGAATGAGAGAACTTTCCGTACAGGCAGCCAACGGTACAGAAACAGATGACGATAGAGAAGCAGTACAGAACGAAATCTCACAGCTTCAGGATGAATTAGACAGAATCGCAGACACAACAGAGTTTAATACCATGAAGTTATTAAACGGAAACCTGGATGGTTCTTCCAACTCAACAACATCAGCAGGACCGAAGTTTGGTGTGTATGACAAAGGCTTACAGGCATTTGTATCTTCAGATATAGCAGGTGTTTCGGTAGATGTTACAACTAATGCAAAAGAAGGTGGGGAAAGTGCTATTTGGGATGCAGCCGGAACAAAATTAACTTTGAGCTTAAAAGCTGGTAAGGTATATAATCAGGCAGAAATTGATGATTTGATTAAAAATGCTAAACAGGAAAACAGCCAGGCAACAGGAACACCTGCAAATGTAAGTGTAAAATTCTCAACTGGTGTATTTACATCTACAAAATTGCAAGGTACAGCAACAGCAGCTGGTAAAAAATCAGCATCAACCGCAACAGAAATAACAGATGCAGCTAATACAAATTATGTCGGTGCAAATTCTATCAAGATTTCATCTAAAAAATATGGTGAAGATAATGATGTAAAGATTTCACTTAAATTCGATGCAGAAGTAGGAGATGATAAGGTATCCTGCACAAAATCAGCAACTTATGATGCAGATGGTTCAATAAAGACAAAGGGTGAATATGTTTTATCTTTACAGGCTGGTAAAACTTACACAGAGCAAGATATTGAAAAACTCTTAAAAGATGCAGGACTTGATTACGATGTAGAGTTGACAGGACCAGATCCGGATAATTCTGACGAAGCAAATACTTTATTTGTAACAGATAGTACTGTAAACGCAACTATTACGTTAGCAAATGGTGCAGGTCTTGGTGATACCGATGCATATCTTGGTCAGACAAATTACGATGTCAGCACAGCAGGAGAAGGATTAACTCTCCAGATTGGTGCAAATGAAGGACAAACCATGTCATTAAATATCGGTGATATGAGTGCGACAGCATTAGGAGTATCCGGAAATTCTATTAATATTTCTTCGCAGGATGGTGCTTCTAAGGCAACTACTGTAATTGATGATGCCATTAAGAAAGTATCAGCACAGAGAAGTTCATTAGGTGCGGTTCAGAACCGTCTGGAGCATACTATTTCAAATCTTGATACATCTTCTGAAAACCTGCAGACAGCAGAGTCAAGAATCCGTGATGTAGATATGGCAGAAGAAATGGTAGAATACTCTAAGAATAATATCCTTCAGCAGGCTGCACAGTCTATGTTAGCACAGGCGAATCAGTCAACTCAGGGTGTATTATCCTTATTACAGTAATTCTGATATTTCACAGAATAAGTATAAGTAACTGTAAGTAAATGAAATGAGAATCGGGGCTATGGAACTAAGAAATTAGCGAAATAGCTCCATTCTTTTTATAGAGGAAGAGTTATGCAGCGGACAGAAATAAAGACAAAAGAAGAAACCATTACAGACCAGCTTGTGGTTATCCATCACCTGGAGCAAAATATGGGTATAAAAAATAACCGTAATATAGAGGAAGAAATCAAATTATATATTCAGATAAAGCTACTCCTTCGCAGATTTGATTTTGGATTGCCAGTATCATATGAGAAAGAAGTGTATGAATACATTAGAAAAAATAAGATTTCAGATTGTATGATAGTTTATCTTGTAACAAAGAATATGTTTTATAAGCAAAGGGTGGTGTCAAAAATTATTCATATGTTTGAACAGGCAAAGGAGCAGAAAAGAGCTGATTATTATCGGAGAATACTGACTGGTATACAAAAGAAAGAAGGTATGAAAAATGAATGAAAAGAAAATATGTTTTATTGTGTGTACAAATGATGCGTTTCAGATGAAAGAATGTCGGTTACATATTGAAAACCTTGAATTGCCAGAGGATTTTAGCATAGAGGTGCAGGAAATAAAAGATGCATCTTCCATGACATCTGGTTATAATCAGGGTATGCATCAGAGTAATGCAAAATATAAAATATACCTTCATCAGGATGTTTTGATTGTGTATAAAAAGTTTTTGATTGAAATTATAAATATTTTTAAAAATCATCCGGAAACAGGTATGCTTGGAATGGTAGGGAATACAAAAATTACAGGAAAAATCACCCCATGGGCAAAGGGAACTGTTCGTATAGGGGCTATTTATGAGGATATAATAGAACAATCAGAAAATGTTATATTTGGGAAAGTCAGCAGGCCAATGCAAAATGTAATTTTCGTTGATGGGTTATTAATGGCAACCCAATATGATGTTGAATGGAGAGAAGATTTATTTCAGGGATGGGATTTGTATGATCTGTCGCAGAGTATGGAATTCTGGAGAGCAGGATATGAAGTAGCAGTACCTTATATGAGAGAAACCTGGGTATTTCATGATAATGATATTTCCAATATGGAAAATTATGAAAAATGGAAAACTGTTTTTGAAAAAGAATACCGGCGGGATTGTCGCAGATGGAATGGAAAATCACTGGAAATACAAACAAGCGATAAGGTTATTTATCAAATATATCGTAAAGATAATGTTCAAATACCATATCCATATCCGCCAGTGTATGAAGAAAATGCTGATTATATATGTTTTACTGATTGCAAAGCTCTTACTTCAAGTTATTGGAAAGTAATTTTTGTAGATAATCTGGATAGTGAAAAATTTAAAGAGATTATTCGGCAGACGTTAGCAAAATATAAACAATGTAAAGAATTAGAACAAAATCAGATTCAGATTGCCTCTTTGTTTGAAAATAAAAAATCCTATAATCCGGTTGTTGAAATTCCTGATTTTAAAGAACTTAAATTTATTGATTTTGATAGAAATAATATTGTTCCAACCAAAGATAAAGATGGGCATTATATTTACGAAAAAAATCCTGTTTATGCTGGTGGAAAATATGAAGGCAGAGAGTATCTGCTGACGATAGGTATGCCGGTCAGTAATCAGATTGCAACTATCGAGAAATGTTTGTCACATATTCAGCCGTTATTAAATCGACTGGATGCAGAACTGGTAATAGCGGATACCGGAAGCACGGATGGAACAATAGAAGTATGTCGCAGATATGGAGCCAGGGTAATTGATTTTCCATGGTGTAATAATATGTCAGCGGCCAGAAATGCAGTGTTGCATAGTGCAAGAGGATTATGGTATCTGAGTATTGATGATGATGAGTGGTTTGAAAATACAGATGAGATAGCTGAATTTTTTGAGAGTGGCGAGTATAAAAAATATAATATGGCAAGTTACATACAGAGAAACTATCTGGATCAGACTGGCGAAGATTATATGGATTCTCATGTAATGAGAATTGTTCGGATTACAGAGGAAACTCATTTTGAGGGAAGAATTCATGACGCGATTAATTGGGGGAGCAAAGTGAAACCAGTTAGTTATCAATGTTCGTCTTATGTTCATCATTATGGATTTGCTAGGAATGATAAAAAGAAAGTAGAGGAAAAATGTAAGAGAAATCTGCAGGGATTAATTTACGATGTTTATGAATATCCAGAAGATTTAAGATATAATTATCAATTTGCTAATGAATATCAGGTTATTAACGATTATGAAAACGCAGCAAAACTCTTTTTGCGTGGAACATCTATGGGAAAAGAGTTAAAAAATTATCAGAAACTGCATTATTTGAATTTGCTATCATGTTATTCTCATATAAATGGAGATGAATTATATGATATGTTTGAACTGTTAGAGTCAGAGGCTTATTACACGGATGCAGAAATGGCATATTTATATTATCGATTAGCAAAAAGATCATGTCAGGAAGAAAAAGAGCCAGAAAAGATTCTGAAATATTGCAATGAGGTAAAAAAATATATTGCAGCATATCAGCAAGATGAAGAAAGAAATTGGAAAGATAGTGAGTTGGGACTATATATCTGTGTTGATGAAAAATTTCTCACAAATGTGGAGATTATGGAATTGAGTCAGTATATTCGACAGAATAAAACCTGGGAAGCTTTAGAACAAATTAATAGAATTGGTTCACTTGATAGGGATATGAATATAAAAGATTATATAAAAGTAATTTTTGATGCAGATTTAATAATATTTGAAAAAGCATTTGGAAAAATAAAACCTTTTCAATGCTGTGAGTATGCGGCATTGCTGTTGGCAGAACTTGCAAAGAATAGTGATGGAATTTATACGGAGTCTCTGTTAAAAAAATCAAAACTGGTGTTAGAGCAAATAAGTATTCCTGCATTACAGAAAAATATTGCAGATATAGAAGACAGAGAAAAATTGTTATTATGTAAGAATGAGACCAATCTTATTCAGGAGAAATGGTTGAAAATGCATTTGCTTTTAGAAAAATATGTCAAAGAAACAGAAAACGGAAAAAAAGAAGATAATTTGGAACTGTTTTTGCAATATTGTGAGGCAGTATATTATTTTGTAAAATCTTATTATTCTGATGAAATTATACAGGGTTTAAAGAAGTTAGATATACAGGGTTGCGTAGTATCTCCGGATCAAAGAGCAGCATATCTTGTTGCAGAGTCTGTTTTTTCAGAAAAAGCAACTATGAAGCAGAGAGTTGCATATTTAAAACAGGCAGTTATGGAATTTCCGGGATTTAAGAGTGAGATTGCGGGGATATTACAACAGTTTAGGTAGAAGTAAAAATAGAGGTTAAACAATATGAAACAAAATTATAATGAAACTATAGAAACAAAACCAATATTCAACCTCAAGTGGTATACAGGCAGGGATGAGTATTCAGAAGGGCATGTTGAAGATGAAATCATAGAAATGATTTGCAAAGAAGAACCGGAAAATTATTCAGAGGCAATACATAATAATCTTAGCTGGTCTTCCTATTATCATTTGACGAATATAAGAAAAAATATTATCAACTGGTATCCATTTCAACCGGATGCAGATGTATTGGAAATTGGATGTGGAATGGGGGCAATTACAGACTGTCTGTGTGAAAATTGTCATTCTGTAACAGCGGTTGAAATGTCAAAAAGAAGGGCAACTGCTACATTATTAAGGTGCAGAAACAGAGAAAATCTGGAAATTATAGTAGGTAATTTGAACGATATAAAATTTGAAAAAAAGTTTGATTATATCACATTAATTGGTGTACTGGAATATCAGGGAGATTATACGGATACAGAAAATCCATATCATGATTTTTTGAAAAAAATAAAAAGTCTTTTAAAGCCGGATGGAAAGCTGCTGATAGCTATTGAAAATCAATATGGATTAAAATATTGGTGTGGTGCAAGAGAAGATCATACAGGCATACCATTTGAAGGACTTAATCAATATAGACTGTCAAATCGGAACGTTAGGACTTTTTCAAAAAAAGGATTAGAAAAACTTGTCCGGGAATGTGGATTTAAAAATACATATTTTTATTATCCGATGCCTGATTACAAACTTCCAACTGTCATATATTCACAGGATTATCTTCCGAAAAATGATAATATGCTGAATATGAAGTGTTATTATATTCCTGATAATTATACACTTGTGGCGAATGAAAAAGATTTATATAAGGACATTATTGATAATAATGCATTTGAATTTTTTGCAAATTCATTTCTTTTAGAATGTTCGGAAGATAGTTACATAGGTAAGGTAAAATTTGCAAGTATCAGTAATAAAAGACAAAAGGAATATCAGGTTATTACCAGATTTATCGGAGATAGTGTTGAAAAATACTCTGTACATAAAGACATTGGAAGAAAGCATATGCAGCAGATTCTGGAAAACGAAAAAGCATTTCAGCAGCGGAGTCTGCACGTTTGGAAAAGTGATTATATAGATGGAAAACTGGTAACACCATTCTGTGATAAAATAACCTGTGAAGAAAAAATATTGGATGATATTAGTAATGGAAATCAAAGTGCTATCGTGGAAATGTTTGATAAATTATATAATCAGATTATTGCATCATCAGAACAGGCAGACTGGGAAGAAAATATTTTGTATTCATTTTATCCGGACTTGGAAAAAGATAAAAATAAATATGGTATTATTTTAAAAATGGGATATCTGGATATGATTTTTAGAAATGCATTTTGGATAGATGATGAATTCTGGTGGTTTGATCAGGAATGGAATCTGGAAAATATTCCGGCAAAATATCCGATGTATCGTGCAATAGTAGAAATGTATCATTCATATCCTGATTTGCAGAAGATTGTTTCTGTTCAGGATATTATTGCGAGGTATGATATAGGAAGTTCATTGGATGAGATACAGGCGTTGGAAAAATTATTTATTAGTGTTGTGTGCGATAAGTATGGTTTGAGTGCAGGCAACAGTTTGCCATCTATTTCAAACGATACCATTGTAAATACAATAAACAGAATACTTTAAAAATAAGAAATATCCTTTCCATTGATAATGGCAGAAACTTCATCCTTATTTTTGTTGATGTAAGAGGAGATCTGTTCAACTGTAAGTCCATTATTATACATAGTAAGGACAATGGAAATTTCTCCTTGTGGTGTGACAGGTAACCGGGTTCTGTAAGAATAGTATAACCTTTTTTGGGCAGAGTTTCAACAGGAAATATCCGGTTTACAATTAAGAAAAAAGATGATAGTATATAGTTATATTGAGGTCAAAGTCAAAAGCTTTATCATGCAGGCATGAACAGTTTTTGGATCTTGTTCCTCTGGCATCATATCATTAAATACAAAGAAAGCAGGTAAAATATGGGAAAAAAGAAAGAAGACATGGATGATGAGATGTATGTGACACTTTCTCTGGATGATGGGGATGTAGAATGTGTCGTGATTACTATTTTTACGGCTGGAGACAGAGATTATATTGCATTGCTTCCGACAGAGGAAATAGCAGGGGAAGACGGGGAAGTTTATCTCTACAGATATGCGGAAGATGCACAGGGAAATCCAAGTCTTACCAATATTGAATCAGATGAAGAATTTGAGATTGTATCCGATCGCTTTGATGAGTGGCTGGATGAACAGGAATATGCAGAAATGTCAGAATAAATGATGCGGAGCCGGTACATTGGAGAAACAGTGTGCCGGTTCTATTTATGTCAACAGAATGGAAAACGTATTTGACAGAAGTAAGGACATGGGTTATAATCTCTAACGCAGTCTGATGGCAGATTTTATCTGTGAAAATATTTTTCGGGAATATGGTGAAAGTCCATAACAGCTCACTCTACTGTAAGCAGATACGAAATTCCAGATGGTCACTGTGCTGGACATGGGAAGACCGGAAGAGTAGGTTTGAAGCTGCAAGTCAGGATATCCGTCAGATTAGTATACAAAGAAATCATCTGGTGAGAGATGAACAGGAGGATAAAATGAAGAAACCATTTATTTCAATGACACTTTCAACCGTACTTTTTGCGTCTGCGATTGTTGCAGGTGCAGGACAGATTACACCGGTGCAGGCAGCTGATACAAAATCAGACCTTGAACAGTCGGTTGAGAAGGACTTGAAGGCAACCGCAGGATATATTATGAGCCAGATAAAGGCGAAACTTCAGGACAGTACTTATGTTCCGAGATACAATGACTATACACAGACCATGCTGGCAGTAAAAGCAGGTGTGACAGATACCGATGTAACAAATGCATTGACAGCAGCATTAAAAGCAGAAGACAGTGCCGTATTAAATCCACAGGGTGAAGGAACAAAGTCTTTAAGTATTGCAGCAGCAATCCTGTATCTGAACGAACTTGGAGAGAATCCGGCAGAGTTTAACGGGCAGGATCTTGTAACACTGTTATATAATACATTCATGACAGAAACGGATATGAATCCGTATACTTATCAGTATGTGAACGCAGCAGCACTTCAGTCTGTAAAAGATGTGGACAAACTGACAGAAATTCTGAATAAAATCCATGCAGATGTGAAAAATGATTATTATGTAGACGGAGAAAGCGGATGCGGAATTGATTACTATGGTGTCAGTGCAGATAATAATGCGAATGTATTATCCGCATGGTATCTTCAGGATCTTCTGGATAGCGAAACAGAGCTTCCGGCAACATTAAAGAAATTAGGACTGGATACTTCAAAACTGGAGTATGAAGGTGTTTCAGAAAAAATAGATGCAGCACTTGACTGGACGATGGATCAGAGAGATGAGAGTGGTGCGATTGTATCCTGGGGAAGTGCAAATCCGGATTCTACCGCACTGGCACTGAGATGGACTGCAGAAATGGGCGATTTGGAAAATGCAGAAGGTTACTATGAAGCAATGGTTCAGTTCAAATCAGAAACAACCGAAGGTGTTTATACTTATGCAGGAACAGATAACATCTATGCCACAGTCGATGCATTATGGGGATTAGTATCTTATGACAGGGCATTGAACGGATTCTGGCTCTTTGACACAACAGCAGATTGTCAGGAAGAAGAAACACCGGAAGAAACCACACCGGAGACAACCACAACAGAAGAAACCACAACCGGAGCGGCAGCACAGGAAACAACGACTGGGGAAACCACAGGACAGCAGGGCGAAACTACAACAGGTGCTGGTAAGAATACAGAGCAGGCATCCTCAGATACAAAATCAGCAGAGATTGTAAAGACGGGTGACCATGCAGGAAATACAGCATACCTGTTTGCAATGACTGCCGGACTTGCTGTAATGTTACTTGCAGGTGCAAATATATCAAAGGGAAAGAAAAATGAAGAAAACAGATAAATTTAAAGGTCTTTTCTTAAAGGCAGGAGAATTTATTAAGACAAAAAAGGGTTACTGCGTTCTCGCAGTAATCCTTATGATCTTTTTAGCCGTTTTTTTGTCCGGGATAAAAATCGAAACGGTCAGTGAGCATAATAGAAAGCAGACGCAGCAGGCGGAAGAAAGAAAAAGTATGCTTGCACAGATTGAGAAAGAGGAGAGCAGCGGAGAGGATACGCAGAGTACCACCGGAAACCGGGAGACTTCGCAGGAAACGACACTGCAGGAAACCACACAGGAAGCACAGCAGTCGGAGCTTACGGAAAGCAGAAATGAAGCATCGACAGCGGAGAATGATCCGGCAGGCAGTGCGGCAGGACGGGAGAACACCAGTTCTTATTCTGGAAAGGAAAATACAGGATCAAATCAGGAATTAACGAAAAAAACAGAGGTTTCCGGGCAGAATACCGGACAGGCAGAAAACAGGCAGACGGAAAGCAGTCTGGCAGCGCAGGTATCACAGGGACAGCAGGTGAGCCAGAGCCGGGAGCAGACCGCAGGAACTGCAGGGAACAGCCAGACCACACAGAAGGTTACGCAGAAAGCAACACAGAATGACGGTACACAGCCGCAGACCACCACAGAAGAAAAAACACAGGAAAAAGAATATTTTGCCGTATCCATTAAGATCAGCTGCGAAAAAGTTCTGAATCATCCGGATTTGAATACAACGGCGAGCCTTCCGCAGGACGGCATAATACTGGAAACCAGGACTGCAGTGAAGAAAGGACAAACGGTATTTGACGCACTGGACGCAGCCTGTATGGATAATCAGGTGGAATATGTAAACCAGGCATCCGGATATGGTGCATATATTTCTGAAATTGCAGGATTGAAGGAAAAGCAGTGTGGAAAATACAGCGGATGGAAATATAAAGTCAATGGAGTCGTTCCGGGAGTGGCATGCAGTAGTTACGAATTGCATGAGAATGATGTAATAGAATGGTATTATGCAGCAAATTATTCAGATTAGGAGATGGATATGACAAATTATTTTCGGGAATTGCATCCCATATCAACAGGTGTGTATTTTCTTGGTATGTTGATACTTATCATGATGGCTTCCTATAATAAAAGTATGGTAATATTATTCCTGGCATTATCCGTTCATGTTATATATACAGAAGGAATCCGGGCATTTGCAAAAGCACTCCGGACTTATCTGGTTATGATTCTGGGATTTGGCATATTTAATCTGCTCTTTTATCATCAGGGAGAGACTCCGTTTCTTTATGTCAATGATGTGCCGCTTACACTGGAATCCCTGGAATATGGAATCTGCATGGGATTTATGGTTGTATCACTTCTGTTATGGTACAGGTTGTTTAATGCCGTGTTTGATAATCAGAAGATTATCTGGATGACCGGAAGGCATTTTCCGGTGACAGGGCTTATCTTATCGATGGTATTCTGTTATTATGATAAATTTATCCATAAGATAGATAAAATAAAAGAAGTGTGGCATACCTGGTCACTCGAAAAAGAGGTGGGAAAACTCCGTTACGCAGGTATTATATTATCCGTTTTATTATCCGTAATGCTGGAAGATTCCGTAAATACGGCATTGTCGATGGAGGCAAGGGGATATGGAAAAGCAGGAAGAACCTCTTATCTGACCTATCACTGGACGTTTCCGGACAATATCGTGATTTTTTTTGCACTGTTGCTGTTTATAGGAGGAATCTTAACCGGGAATGGGACAAGAACGGGAATCATGGCATTACTGGCGGTTCTGCCTGTATTTTATGATATTTACAAGGAGATTCAATGGAAGTATTATCAGTCAAAGATTTAAAATTCAGCTATTATCTGAATGAAACAGATACATTTCATGCACTGCAGAACATTACATTTTCCGTGGAACAGGGGGAAATGGTGCTTTTCTGCGGGTTGTGCGGATGTGGAAAAACAACACTTTTAAAACTATTAAAAGAAGAAATCAGACCGGATGGGAAAATGGAGGGAGAAATAGAAAACCGGTATGGCAGTATGCAGACGGGATATCTGTTTCAGAATCCGGAGCAGCAGATTGTATGCCGTACTGTGGAAGAAGAACTGGCGTTTGGTGCGGAAAATATGGATATGCCAAGGGATGAGATGGTAAGATCAGCAGCGGAACTGGCAGCATATCTTGGAATAGAGAAAATGCTGCATGAATCCACACAGTCCTTGTCCGGTGGACAGAAACAGATTCTCAACCTGGCATCGCTCTTAATGATGAAACCGAAGATTCTTCTGTTAGACGAGCCGGTGTCACAGTTAGATCCGGTATGTACCTGGGAATTTATGAATCTGTTAAAGAAAGTCCGGGAAGACTTTGGACTGACTATTCTGGTGGCAGAGCATAATCTGGATCTTTTTCTGCCGGAAGCTGATAAGGTGATCTATATGGAGAATGGAAGAATCCATTATCAGGGGAAGAAAGATTTATTCATCCGGAAAATGTTTCAGGAAGAGAAAAAATTTGTGGAATCCCTGCCGGAAACGGTAAAACTGTATCATGAGGCGGGCGGAACCGGGGAATGGCCGTTTACAGCAGCCACATTGATAAAAGCATTAAATCAGGAGCAGAGAAAAGTGCTATTTCCGGAAGATTTTGAGCAGGAAGAGGGACGGGGAGGGCAGGAAGTCATCCTAATCCGCGGCGGGTATTTCCGGTATGAAAAGAATGGCAGGGATATCCTGAGAGATTTGGACCTTTCCCTGTATTCCGGCAGGATATATGGGTTAATTGGAGGAAATGGTGCAGGAAAAAGTACATTATTGTCCGTATTGCTGGGATACCGCAGATTTTATCGTGGAAAATATCGGGCAAATCCGGGAATGGCACTTCTGCCACAGAATCCTGCCTATGCATTTCTGAAAGATACCCTGATGGATGACTGCAGAATGATTGCATCCGTGGAGAGAATCGAAGAACTGTTAAATGAGGACGTGTTTTTTTCAGATGTGCGTCAATGGCTGTCAAAAAATCCGCTGGATTTAAGCGGCGGGCAGATGCAGAAGGCAGCAGTATTTAAAATCCTTTTAAAAGATCCGGATATTCTTCTGCTGGATGAACCGGTAAAAGCACTGGATGGATACGAAAAGAAAGTGTTTTTGCAGCTTTTAAAGCGGATGAAGGAAAAGGGGAAAATGATACTGGTGGTCAGTCACGATCTGGAATTTTTACAGAGAGTGGCGGATGAGTGTCTGTTTTTGTATGACGGAAAAATATCTGCACAGGAAGCCTGCGGCAGAATGTTTGTAAATAACAGATTTTACACGACGGTAAAGGGAAAGATTAAAGGAATGTTGCAGGATGAATCATTTATTACTAATTAACAGTGCCATATTTTTGCTGATTAACATTATGTTTCTGTGGCTGTTTGAAAGAGAGAAACCAAAACCGGGAGAGATTCTTCCGATTGTAGTCATGTGCTGTGCGGCATCCCTTGGACGTGTGGTGTTTGCTGTGATTCCGCAGGTACAGCCGGTTACGGCACTGGTCATTATTACAGGAAGTGTGTATGGATGCAGGAAAGGATATGTGACGGGTGCACTGGCGGCACTGATTTCCAATCTGTTTCTGGGACAGGGACCGTGGACATTATTCCAGATGACCGCATGGGGGGTTGCAGGGCTTCTTGCAGGAGTGCTGGGGCATATCAGTAGTGGAAAAAAGAAGAAAACCAGAAAAATCCTGTTTACCATATATGGGGTGGCGGCAGGATTTTTATTCAGCATCATTACGGACTTTCTTACGATTTGTTATCTCGGGGATGCCATGAATATCCACTCAGTTATTGCGGTCTTTGCGACAGGTCTGGTGTTCAATGTGGGACATGCCGTTTTTAACGGAATACTTCTGTATGCCTTTTATGAATTAATTAGTACAAAGTTGTACAGAATAAAAAAAAATAGTTGATTTTCCAATGAAATATAGTAAAATAAAAGGGTATTTTTGCATATGAGATATATGTTGATATTCAGGAGGAAAATTTTAGTGGCTACAAATAATTCTGGTAATGACCAGGTAAGAGAAAGCAGACCAAGAACAAATAATTTCAGAAAAGACGGAAAGACATTTTCCGGTTCCGGTGAGAAAAGAGAGTACCGGCCAAGGAACAATGGTCAGGGAAACGAGGAGAGAAAAAACAGCGGCGGTTATAATAAATCCGATCGCGGGAATGGAAATGGCGGATCCCGGCAGAATGGTGAGCGGACCGGTGGTTTTCGCGGAGGAAACAATTCCTACAAAGGAGGAAATAACTCTTTTAAAGGAGGAAATGGCGGACGCAAAGGTTTTGATAAAGGCTTTGACAAGGATGCCGATGAAGAAAGAGAAGTACACAGAAAACCTGTCCAGAAAGATAGTAAGCCAAAGGAACAGCAGTCTGACAAGATGGAAGTAAAGAACCGTCTTGAGAAAGAGAAGAAAGCAATTAAGAAAAAACAGAATTCATCACAGAAGGATAATCGCAGCGTAAAGCATCAGGCGAGACCGAAGAGAAGCGGAAATATTGACTGGACAAGGGAATATGAAAACGACTCTTATGATGATGATGATTTAGATATGTATTATTAAAATGAAAGAAGGCAGATTCCAATGAAAATCGAAGTGTTACAAAAAGAAATGGTAGCTGCAATGAAGGCAAGGGACAAGGAAAGAAAAGAGACAATTTCATCTCTTGTAGCAGCAGTAAAGAAACTGGCAATCGATGAAGGAAAGAGAGAGGATATTCCGGAAGAACTGGTGGAAAGAGCCATTCTCAAAGAATTAAAAACAGTAAAGGAGCAGCTTGAAACCTGTCCGGCAGAACGTACTGATTTGAAAGAAGAATATCAGAATCGTCTGGATGTGATCCATGAATTTGCACCGAAAATGATGAGCGAAGACGAAATCAGGGAAGTTCTGACCACAAAATATGCCGAAGTTGTGGCAACTAAGAATAAAGGACAGATTATGAAAGCTGTTATGGCTGAATTAAAGGGAAAGGCTGATGGAAAGACCATCAACCAGGTCGTTGCGGAACTTTGTAAATAAGCATGGAAAAAATGTATGAAACGGCACAAAAGCCGGAAAGAGTAATATTAGTCGGCGTGAATGAGGGCGGCGATGAGAAAGAGGTACGGGAATCCCTGGATGAACTGGGAGAACTCGTAAAAACGGCAGGGGCAGAGCCGGTGGCTGTGCTTGTGCAGAACCGCGAGAAAATACATCCAGGAACTTATATCGGCAAAGGAAAGATAGAAGAACTGAGAAATGCGATCAGCCTGTCGCAGGCAACCGGTATTGTCTGTGATGATGAACTGTCACCGGCACAGCTTAAGAATCTGGAGCAGGAGCTGGAAACAAAGGTAATGGACAGAACATTGATTATTCTTGACATTTTCGCAGGAAGAGCCATGACCAGGGAAGGAAAGATACAGGTAGAACTGGCACAGTTAAAATACCGTGCATCCAGACTGGTCGGACTGAGAAGCTCGTTGTCCAGACTGGGCGGAGGAATCGGAACAAGAGGTCCGGGAGAAAAGAAGCTGGAGATTGACCGGCGGCTTATTAATGACCGGATTTCCGTATTGCGCAGAGAAGTGGAAGAATTAAAGAATCACCGAAGCCTTGCAAGAGAGAAAAGGAGCCGGAATCCGATTCCGGTAGTTGCCATTGTCGGATATACGAATGCGGGAAAATCCACATTGTTGAATACTTTGACGGATGCAGGGATTCTTGCCGAGGATAAATTATTTGCAACACTCGATCCCACGACGCGTAATTATAAACTGCCGGGCGGACAGGAAGTCCTGCTTACGGATACAGTTGGATTTATCCGGAAACTGCCACATCATCTGATCGATGCTTTCCGATCAACACTGGAAGAAGCCAGATATGCGGATCTTATCCTGCACGTTGTGGACAGCTCCAGTGAACAGATGGATGCCCATATGGATATTGTGTACGAAACACTGAAGAATCTGGATGTCAGGGATAAGCAGATCATTACCTTCTTTAATAAGATGGATAAGCTGCCGGAAAATGCAGACCGGATATTTAAGGATCTGCGGGCAGACCGGACAGTCTGCGGTTCGATTAAGGAAAATCAGGGACTGCAGGAACTGGTGGATGTATTGGAGAAGATGATTTCTGAGAGAAGCATCTATGTGGAAAAGGTGATTCCTTACGCAGATGCAGGAAAGATTCAGTTAATCAGGCAATATGGTCAGCTGCTCGGGGAAGAATATACCGAGGGCGGCATAGCTATAAAGGCATATATTCCGGGAGAACTGGAGGGCAGAATCTGATATGAAGATGATAGCCGCAGTGGATAAGAACTGGGGAATCGGATTTGAAAACAGACTGTTATTTTCCATACCGGCAGATATGCACCGTTTCCGTGAACTGACGGAAGGAAATACTGTTTTGATGGGCAGAAACACTTTTCTAAGCCTGCCTGGACAGAAGGCATTAAAGAACAGGAAGAATATTGTGCTGACACACGACGGGAAATTCCGGGCGGCTCCGGCAGTTATTGTGACAGATATGGAACAGGCACTGGAAGAGATAACAAAGGATCCGGGCCAGGTCTATGTCATAGGTGGTGGAAGTGTCTACCGGCAGTTTCTTCCTCTGGCAGAAGAGATTCTGATTACTTATGTGGATGCAGAATATCAGGCAGATACCAGATTTCCGAATCTGGACAGGGATGATACCTGGGAATTAGTCTGGCAAAGTGAAAGACAGACGGATTTTGAAGCCGGATATTACTTTAGAACTTATCGGAAAAGATAATAAGAACAGCCGCTTCACAGAGCATTTTCTGTGAGACGGCTGTTCCTTGTATACAGAAAATTATTTAATTACTTTCAGCCAGCCTTCCGGAGCTTCGATTCTGCCCATCTGGATACCGGTAAGTGTATCGTAAATCTTCTTTGTTACAGGTCCCATTTCTTCCATACCTGCAGGGAAGCAGATTTCTTTGCCGTGATCATTGATCTTTCCAACAGGGGAGATAACAGCGGCAGTACCGCACAGACCACATTCTGCAAAATCTTTTACTTCATCGAAGAATACTTCACGTTCTTCTACTTCCAGTCCGAGATATTCTTTTGCCACATATTCAATCGAACGTCTGGTAATAGAAGGAAGAATACTGTTTGACTTCGGTGTTACAAGCTTGCCGTCTTTTGTGATAAAGATGAAGTTTGCACCGCCGGTTTCTTCTACTTTTGTTCTGGTTGCTGCATCGAGGTACATATTTTCAGCAAATCCTTCTTCGTGTGCTGTTACGATGGCATGAAGACTCATGGCATAGTTCAAGCCAGCCTTGATATGTCCGGTTCCATGAGGCGCTGCACGATCGAAATCAGAAACTTTGATAACAATAGGTTTTGCACCGCCTTTGAAGTATGGTCCTACAGGAGTACAGAATACTCTGAACTGATACTCAGATGCAGGCTTTACACCGATAACAGGGTTTGAACCAAACATATACGGACGGATGTATAAAGTAGCACCGGAACCGTAAGGCGGAACGTAATCAATATTTGCTTCCACTGTTTTTACGATAGCATCTACGAATCTGTCTTCCGGGAATGGAGGCATCTCCAGTCTTCTTGCGGAATCAGCCATTCTTGCTGCGTTGAGATCAGGACGGAAAACAACGATTCTTCCATCTTCTGTTGTGTAGGCTTTCATACCTTCAAAAATTGTCTGTGCATACTGTAAAACACCGGCACATTCACTGATGGTTACGGTAGCATCTTCTGTCAGGACACCATCATCCCAAGCACCATCCTTAAAATTAGAAACATATCTTTTCTCGGTCTGGATATAACCAAAACCCAGGTTTGACCAATCAATATCTTTTGCCATGAGCTTTTCCTCCAAAATTAAAATAAGTTGCCATAGTTGACATTTTTTTATGGAGTCTATTTTAGTTACTTCGTATGCGGATGTCAAGTAGAAAAAAACATTTTTATAAAATAAATAATTTGCATTTGATGTTAAATAATGGTAAAATTTATAATATATTGATATTAAATCAGCTTGTGAATGAATGAGGTAAAGAAAATGATAAAAGAGGGAAAGATAGAGAGGACGAATACCAGAGAAGCTTTGAGGGGTATCTGTCGGATATCCGGATTTTCGACAGAGCTTTGTCCGGAGAAGAAATAAGAAAAATGTAAAAGAAGAAAAGCCCTTTTGTATACAGAAAACAAAAGGGCTTTTGAAAATCTTAATTCAGTTCTGCAATTCTTGTAATTCCCACATAGATTTGAGATATTTTATACCATGTTTTAAAGTCAACAATGCCGGTTTTCGGGAGACCGAAAATATTCTGGAATTCGATTACCGCATTTCTGGTGTCATTGCCGAAGATGCCGTCTGCTGCAATGACAGGAATGGCAGTGTATACTTCTGCGATGCGGTTGAGCTGTTCCTGCATCTGACGGACTTTATCGCCGCTGCTGCCGATCGTCAGGTTATAGCCGGGCCATGAGGACGGGATTCCGGAGATTTGCTCCGCCGTATTCACATACATGGAGCTGCCGTAATAATTCCGGATGATTTCAATTGGGGAGTATCCCTGATCGCCGAGCGTTTTGCTTCCCCACTGGCTCATCCAGTTCGGACAGGTCACCCGCCTGCCGTCACAGTACTGGGTCAGAATCGGCTGTTTCACACCGGGCCTTGCCAGATACTGGTCAAAGATTTCATCTACGATCCGCGAAATGCTGTCGAAAATATTCCGCCCGTAAATCCATTTATGGTCATAGGCGGTGGAAGAAGTGATGGTAAAATCATAGCCTTTGTTGCGGTACCATTCTGTATACACACGGTTCAGTGTGAAAGACATGATGGCGAGAATATTTGCGGTAATGGTGCTTTCCGGCCAGGTGGCATAGATTTCGCTGGATGCCACATTCTTTATGTAGTCCGTGTAGCTGACATAATAATTCCTGGCAGTGCTGTCCGAAGGTGTACCATCATGAACCACAATAGTTTCCGGTACTACGACACGGCTGAGTACGATTTCCCCGCTTTCATTGACAGGTTTTATTTCGGCTTCCGGAATCTTGGAGGGATAGTCCCCGTATAAGGTATGTGCCGGAATAACAATGTCAGAGGGAAGTGAGGAGGTCAGGGGATTCAGGGTAACAGGCTGCATGGAAGCTGTGTCCGAGAGAATCTCAATACCGGAAATGTCCTTCGGTTCATAGCCGGGTGCTTCCACATAGATGGAATATTCTGCATACGGCTGGATAATATTGGATTCGTCCAGAGAGAGTTCTATGGGTGGTGCATTTAACTCCACCGAAGGGGAGAAACCCTGTCTGTCGGTCACAATCTGTTCCAGGATATTGTCCGGAATCCCGCTGTAGGAAATGGAAATCGTAGCATTCTGAATCGGAATATTCAGGTTGTTGGTCACATTGACGGTAAGCTGTCCCCGGTCGGTCAGGTCGCTCTGCTGGGTTTTTAACATAATTTACTCCGCAAATAAAGCATTTGTATAAGAGTATGCAGAACCGGCAGGAATATGCCTGACATACTGTGGACAGAGATGGTTCTTGACAAAGTGTGGAGGGAATGTTATTCTAAAAAGAAGAAAAGCTGATAAAAAATCGGTGGATACGATGGAGGAAAAGACATTGGGAAAAATTATATTAACAGGTGACAGACCAACAGGAAGACTTCATGTAGGACATTATGTTGGTTCTTTAAAGAGAAGGGTAGAACTTCAGAATTCAGGAGATTATGATAAAGTATATATTATGATTGCCGATGCACAGGCATTGACAGATAATATTGAGAATCCGGAGAAAGTACGTCAGAATATCATAGAGGTGGCACTGGATTACCTTTCCTGCGGGCTTGATCCACAGAAATCCACATTATTCATCCAGTCCCACGTTGCAGAACTGACAGAACTTACTTTCTATTATATGGATCTGGTAACCGTGGCAAGACTGCAGAGAAATCCGACCGTAAAGTCAGAGATACAGATGCGTAATTTTGAGGCAAGCATTCCGGTGGGATTTTTTACCTATCCCATCAGCCAGGCAGCAGATATTACGGCATTTAAGGCTACTACGGTACCGGTCGGCGAAGATCAGCTTCCGATGATTGAGCAGACAAGGGAGATTGTAAGAAAATTTAATTCAGTTTATGATGAAGTTCTCGTCGAGCCGGAAGCACTTATTCCACAGAACGAAGCCTGCCATAGACTTCCGGGAACTGATGGCAAAGCAAAGATGAGCAAGTCCCTTGGCAATTGCATTTACCTTGCTGATTCCGCAGATGATGTGAAGAAAAAGATCATGGGCATGTATACGGATCCGACCCATATTCAAGTCAACGATCCGGGACATATCGAAGGAAATACAGTATTTACCTATCTGGATGCATTCAGCAGATCGGAGCATTTTGAGAGATATCTTCCGGACTATGCAAATCTGGATGAATTAAAGGAACATTACCAGAGAGGCGGTCTTGGCGATGTGAAGGTAAAGAAATTCTTAAACAATATCATCCAGGAAGAATTAGAGCCGATCAGACAGAGAAGAAAAGAATATGAGAAGGATATTCCGGAAATCTATGAGATACTCCGGAAAGGAAGCGAAGAAGCGAGAAAAGTAGCAGCACAGACATTGTCAGAAGTAAAATCTGCCATGAAGATTAATTATTTTGAAGATATGGATTTAATCAGGGAGCAGGCAGAGAAATATAAGCAAATATAGGAATCGGATGGGAAGAAAAATTTCTGTGTGAATCATGCGGAGATTTTTCTTTTCGTGTTCCATATCGGAATATCAGAAGAATCCTTATTTTACCAGGAGAGACAAGATGAAAAAACAGGCAGTTATTTCGATACTATTTACATTTATACTGGCTTCCTTCGTGGCGGTGAATGTCCATGCGGGAAATTCCAGGGATTTGTCGGACGATATAGCGGCAGGAGAAGAAAAATTAAATGAAGTACAGAGTCTTTATGATGAAATGCAGGATAAAATAGATGAACTCGAAGCAAACAAGGAGAATCTGAGTAATTATCTCGCTTCGCTAAATCAGAGTTATGATGCAGCCCAGGCATTAATCGATAATTATGACCGGCAGATTGCGGATAAACAGAGTGAGATTGAGTCAATCAATGGGAAATTGTCAGAGGCGGAGAGCAAACAGGCAGAGCAGTATGAGGCAATGAAGCTGCGGATCCAGTATATGTATGAATCCGGCGATATGGATATTGTGAATGCAATTATGTCCGATCAGTCCATCGGTGAGATTCTGAACCAGGTGGAATACATCAGTGAGATTTTAAAATACGATCGTTCCCAGATGGATAATTACGAAACCCTGCTGCTGACCATTACCGTGATGAAGTCGCAGGCAGAGCAGGAGATGGATAATCTGACCTCGTTAAAGCAGGAGCAGGAATCAGCAGTAAATGATTTGTCGGAGATGATGTCGGAGGCATCGGACAATATCAAATCCCATCAGGAGCAGATCAGTGCGGCAGAAGCAGAGGCGATGCAATATGAGCAGGAAATTGAAAACCAGAAAAATTCCATCGAACAGTTAAAACAGGAAGAATCAAGACGTATTGCGGAATCCATTGCGGAGTCCATACGGGAGTCGCAGGAGGAATCCAGGCGGGCAGCAGCACTGGCAGCCGGGGAAACCTATGAGGAAACCACGGTGGCACCGTATATTCCGGCAGCGGATGATTTGACAAAACTGGCTGCAATTATTTACTGTGAAGCCGGCGGTGAGCCGTATGCCGGACAGCTGGCAGTGGGAACGGTTGTCATGAACCGTGTTGCCAGTTCAAAATATCCGGACACAATAGAAGAGGTGCTGATGCAGCCGTATCAGTTTACACCGGTCGGAAGCGGAAGATATGCCATTGCACTGGCGAAAACACCGGATCCGAGCTGCCTGCAGGCGGCAACGGAAGTACTGATTAACGGGGTCAGGACCGGTAGATGGCTGTATTTCAGAACCGTAAATAACATTATACATGGCGATGTTATTGGAAATCAGGTTTTTTATTAATTGTCAGAATATTACTTGAAATAGTAAAAAAAAAGGCACAATAATATATAGACAAAAAGGTTGAAAAATGTCGGGATATAATGTATAATCTATTCAATTTGAGCTAATTTGAAAAAGCTCGTTGAAAATGCTACTATTAATAATGAATTATGCCTGAAATCAAGGAATTTCAGGCCTGGAAACGGAGGAAGACATGAAAGCTTTTCTGATTTTAGAGGACGGAAACGTATTTGAAGGAACATCCATCGGATCTAAAAAAGAAATTATCAGTGAAATCGTTTTTAACACATCCATGACGGGATATTTAGAAGTGCTTACTGACCCATCTTATACCGGACAGGCGGTATGTATGACATATCCATTGATTGGAAATTATGGTATCGCATATCAGGACATGGAATCAAAGAAACCATGGCCGGATGGATATATTGTAAGAGAATTATCACGGATTCCGAGTAATTTCAGAAGCGAGGGAACAATTCAGGACTTCCTTGAGAAAAATGACATTCCGGGAATTGCAGGAATTGACACAAGATCCCTGACAAAGATTTTGAGAGAAAAAGGCACAATGAATGGTATGATTACCACAAATGAGAATTATAATCTCGACGAGATTCTGCCAAAATTAAAAGAATATGTAGTAAAGGATGCGGTAAAGCGTTCTACCTGCAGTGAAATTTCCCATCTGGAAGGAGACGGATTCAAAGTAGCACTGATGGATTTCGGAGCAAAGAGAAATATCGCAAGATCTTTAAATGAGCGTGGCTGCGACGTAACTATTTATCCGGCATTTACAAAGGCAGAAGAGATTCTTGCAGCGAATCCGGATGGAATCATGCTCTCCAACGGACCTGGAGATCCGAAGGAATGTACCTCCATTATTGAAGAACTGAAGAAACTGTATCAGAGTGATACTCCGATTTTTGCAATTTGTCTCGGACATCAGCTGATGGCACTTGCAACAGGTGCGGATACCCATAAGATGAAGTACGGACACAGAGGTGCGAACCATCCGGTCAAAGATTTAAAGAGCGGAAGAGTGTATATTTCATCACAGAACCATGGATATGTCGTGGATGAATCTACAATTAATCCGGATATTGCAGAGGTTGGATTTATCAATGTAAACGATAAAACGATTGAAGGGTTAAGATATAAGAACAAAGATATCTTTACCGTACAGTTCCATCCGGAAGCATGCCCTGGCCCACAGGATTCAAATGTGTTGTTTAATGAATTTATCACTATGATGGAAAACAGGAGGAAATAAGGATGCCTAGAGATAATAGTATTAAAAAAGTATTAGTAATTGGTTCCGGTCCTATCGTAATCGGACAGGCTGCTGAATTTGATTATGCAGGAACACAGGCATGCCGTTCTTTGAAGGAAGAAGGCATTGAAGTAGTTCTGGTAAACTCAAATCCTGCGACCATCATGACAGATGGAGATATTGCAGATAAGGTATATATTGAGCCGCTGACTGCAAAAGTACTTGAAAAAATTATTTTAAAAGAGAAGCCGGACAGTGTGCTTCCTACCCTCGGCGGACAGGCAGGATTAAATCTTGGTATGGAGCTTGCAGAGTCAGGATTTCTGGAAAAGAACGGAGTCAGACTGATTGGTACGACTGCTACAACCATCAAGAGAGCAGAAGACCGTCTGGAATTCAAGCTGACCATGGAAAAAATCAACGAGCCGGTAGCACCGTCACTGGTTGTTGAGAATGTAGAAGATGGTATTGCATTTACCAACAAGATCGGATATCCGGTTGTATTAAGACCGGCATACACCTTAGGCGGAAGCGGCGGTGGTATCGCACATAACCTTCAGGAACTGACCGATATTCTGGAGAATGGGCTGCGTCTGAGCCGTGTGGGACAGGTTCTGGTAGAACGCTGCATCGCAGGATGGAAGGAAATTGAATACGAAGTAATGCGTGACAGTGCCGGAAACTGTATTACTGTTTGTAACATGGAAAATATTGACCCGGTTGGTGTGCATACCGGTGATTCCATTGTAGTTGCACCATCCCAGACACTGGGTGATAAGGAATACCAGATGTTAAGAACATCTGCATTAAGAATTATTGATGAATTAGGCATTACAGGTGGATGTAATGTACAGTATGCACTTCATCCAGACAGCTTTGAGTACTGCGTAATTGAGGTTAACCCTCGTGTAAGCCGTTCATCAGCATTAGCTTCTAAGGCTACAGGTTATCCTATTGCTAAGGTTGCAGCTAAGATTGCACTTGGTTATACACTTGATGAGATTAAGAATGCAGTTACAGGAAAGACATATGCAAGTTTCGAGCCAGCACTAGATTACTGCGTAGTTAAGATTCCTAGACTTCCATTTGATAAGTTTATCTCAGCTAAGAGAACACTTACAACACAGATGAAGGCTACAGGTGAGGTTATGAGTATTTCTGATAACTTCGAGGGTGGTCTTATGAAGGCTATACGTTCTCTTGAACAGCATGTTGACAGCCTTATGTCATATGACTTTACAGGACTTACAGATGAAGAGCTTCTTGAAGAGCTTGCAATTGTAGATGATAGAAGAATCTGGAAGATAGCTGAAGGTTTAAGAAGACACATTTCTGCAGCCAAGATGCATGATATTACTAAGATAGACTTATGGTTTATTGATAAGCTCCAGATTATTGTTGATATGGAGAATGCTCTTAAGAGAGGACCTCTTACAGAGAGCCTTTTAAGAGAAGCTAAGAGAATTGAATTCCCTGACAATGTTATCGGCGATTTAACAGGTCACACAGAAAGAGAAATCAAGGAATTAAGAGACAAGTATAATATACATGCAGCATTTAAGATGGTTGATACATGTGCTGCAGAGTTCGCAGCTACAACACCATACTATTATTCAGTATATGGCAGTGAGAACGAAGCTGTAGAGACTAAGGATAAGAAGAAGGTTCTTGTACTTGGTTCTGGTCCAATCAGAATCGGACAGGGTATCGAGTTCGACTTCTGTTCAGTTCATTGTACATGGGCATTCAAAAAAGAAGGTTTCGAGACAGTTATTATAAATAATAACCCAGAGACAGTTTCTACTGACTTTGATATTGCTGATAAGCTTTACTTTGAGCCACTTACAGCAGAAGATGTTGAATCAATCGTAGATTTTGAGAAACCGGATGGTGCAGTTGTACAGTTTGGTGGACAGACAGCTATCAAGCTTACAGAAGCACTTATGAAGATGGGGGTTCCTATTCTTGGAACTAAGGCAGAAGATGTTGATGCTGCTGAGGATAGAGAACTTTTCGATGAGATTCTTGAGCAGACACAGATTCCAAGAGCTAAGGGACAGACTGTATTCACAGTTGATGAAGCTCTTAAGGCAGCCAATGAGCTTGGATATCCTGTACTTGTAAGACCTTCATATGTACTTGGTGGACAGGGTATGCAGATTGCTGTATCTGATGAAGATGTAGTTGAATTCATGAATATCATCAACAGAATTAAGCAGGATCACCCAATCCTTGTTGATAAGTACCTTATGGGTAAGGAAATCGAAGTTGATGCTGTATGCGATGGTCAGGATATTCTTATTCCTGGTATCATGGAGCATATTGAGAGAGCCGGTATCCATTCAGGAGACAGTATTTCAGTATATCCAGCTAAGTCTATATCACCTAAGATTGTAGATATGATTGAAGATTATACAGGAAGACTTGCAAGAGCACTTCATGTAAAGGGTATGATTAACATTCAGTTTATCGTATATAATGACCAGGTATATGTAATTGAGGTTAACCCTCGTTCAAGCCGTACAGTACCATATATCAGTAAGGTTACAGGTATTCCTATTGTTAAGCTTGCAACACAGGTTATTATCGGTAAGACAATTAAGGAATTAGGATATGAGCCGGGACTTCAGAAGGCAGCAGATTACTATGCAATTAAGATGCCTGTATTCTCATTTGAGAAGATCAGAGGAGCTGACATCAGCCTCGGACCAGAGATGAAGTCTACAGGTGAGTGTCTTGGTATATCTAAGAGCTTTGATGAGGCACTTTATAAGGCGTTCGAGGGAGCTGGAATCAGACTTCCAAAGCATAAGCAGATTATCATGACTCTTGCAGATAAGGATAAGCAGGATGGTATTGATATTGCACAAAGATTCGAAGCATTAGGTTATAAGATATATGCTTCAAGAGGAACTGCAAAGGTTCTCAAGGAAAATGGAGTACATGCAATTCAGGTTAATAAGATTGGACAGGAAGCACCTACACTTCTTGACCTTATCTTAGAGCATAAGATTGACCTTGTAATTGATACACCAGAGAATGGAATTGAGAGAGCCAAGGATGGATTCCTTATCAGAAGATATGCTATCGAGACAGGAGTTCACTGCCTTACAAGTCTTGATACAGCCCATGCACTTATATCAAGCCTTGAGCATGCATTCAATAATCAGGAATTATCTATAGTTGATATTGCCAAGATTGATAATCGTGGTAATAACTAATCTGATAATAATTAAATAATGTAATGAAAATAAGGGGTATCATATCATTTTGATATGATATCTCTTTTTTTAAACTAATAATATAGCATGTTATTTGCATTAGTTGCAGAGTTATCTGTTATCACGCTCTTACTTTACAAAGATATTTCATCAACAGGATAAGTGAATCAAACGGGTGTATTTTAATAAAAACATAGGAAAAAGGTATGGTGTTTTTATTGACAGATAAAAAGAGGATGATATAATTCTATCTGCTAAGTTAGCAGATGCTAACCTATTGACACATTAAACAGGAGATTTTTGATTATGCCACTAAATCTTGCAGATAAAAACAAAATATATATAATTCAGAGAATTGTTGGAAATAAAGATATGGTACACAGGCTTCAAAGTCTTGGATTTGTTGTGGGTAGTAAGATAAGTGTACTATCTGAAATCAATGGAAATTATGTAGTAGTTATTAAGGATATTAAAATAGGGCTTGCTAAGGAGTATGTTAAGCGTATTATAGTTGCCTGATGTAAAGGAGAGAATTATGTCTAATAGGAAATATATTAAAAGCTTACTCCTTGGAATGAGTGTCATGATGACTATATTGATAGCTATACAGATATATATTACTGTTTATGTGCTAAAACATAACGAAATGCTTCCGAGGATTCTTTCGTGTACAGCACTGATTCTTGATATAATCATACTTGCTGTATTCTTTGTCAGTTCAAGGATAAACGCAGATGTTGACAGTATGGCTTATACAGATGTAACAGGGATTAATAACAAGCTGGCATACCAGAATCATATAAACAGACTTAATAATGCAGATGATACTTTTTTAGTGGGAGTTATAATGCTTGATCTTAATAATCTGAAAAGAGTTAATGATACTCTTGGACACGAGATGGGGGACAGATATATTGAGAGCTTTTCAGCTATACTTGCAGGCATGCAGAATGAACGTATTAGTGCGTACCGTATAGGTGGTGATGAATTCTGCGTTATTCTGGAGAAGACAAATGCAGTAGAGATACACCAGATTCTGGATAGTCTTGAAAGAAAAATAAATGTTTACAATGAAAAAAACAATATTAAGATTTCATATGCCAAGGGATGTGAAATAAGCACAAGAGAGCATTATTATCTTATGGAAGAGCTTACTAAGCGTGCAGACAGCCGCATGTACGAAAACAAGCGGTTAATGAAGGGAAAAAGATTGGATGGCAGAAGGTTAAACGTATGATAACAGGAATTGTAGTAGCATTATTATTAGCAGTAATAGTGTTTCAGTATATGATTATAAAAATAGACAAGGATAAAAGACATGAGGCCGGACATGATAAGCTTACTGGATTATGCAATCCCGAGCATCTTATGCAGAAAATGAAAGAACTGCCAGATAAGAAAAAGAACAGACTTATCATTTATTCAGATATAGCAGAATTCAAGCTTATTAATGAAATATTTGGAATAGAAAAAGGTAATGAAATATTGCTTAAGCAGGCAGATATAATAAAAAAACATGCGGTAGATGGATATTTATACGGAAGAGTTGGTGAAGATCATTTCGTAGTGATTGCAGATGAAGCTACATTTAATGAAGAATATCTTTATGAATGCAGGGAGACATTACAGAATGTGCTTTCTGATTCAGTATATAATGTCAGAGTCTGTTTTGGGATATACAGGACTGATAATATGAATGAATCATTATCATTTATGTGTGACAAGGCTTCATTTGCAGTAGCCTCGATTAAGGATGATACACATAGCTTTATTGCTTATTATGATGACACAATGCTTGAAGCTGCTATTAAATATAAGACAATAGTTGATGAATTTGATGATGCTATAAAAGCCGGTGAGTTCAAGATGTATCTTCAGCCACAGATTTCTGCAAAAACAAGGAGGCTTACAGGTGCAGAAGCTTTAGTAAGAAGAATAAAGCCAGATGGAACGATTATTTCACCAATAGACTTTATACCTGTATATGAGAAGTCTGGGCTCATAAGCAGACTTGACAGATATATCTGGGAGCAGGCAGCGGCTAAGTTAGGAGAGTGGAAGAAAGCTGGTATCAATATGAGCATATCGGTAAATATATCTCCTAAGGATTTTTATTATATTGATATATTTAACACATTTGCAGGTCTTATAAAGAAATATGATATAGAACCATCTAATCTAAAAATTGAAATCACAGAAACTACGATTATGTCAGATGTACCTAATCTGATGGGAGAGCTGGAAGAACTAAGAAAAGCAGGATTCACACTTGAAATGGATGATTTTGGAAGCGGTTATTCATCGCTTAATACATTAAAGGATATTAATGTTGATGTATTAAAGGTTGATATGGGCTTTATAAAAGAGACTAAGAATGTTAAGAAAAGCCGCATAATACTTGCTTCTGTGATAAAAATGGCAAAGGAGCTTAATCTTTTGATTATTACAGAGGGGGTTGAAACAGAAGAGCAGGTTGATAATCTGACAAAGCTGGGATGTGATGTATTTCAGGGGTATTATTTTTCTAAAGCTATTGATGTTAACGAGTTTGAAAAGAGATATCTATATAGGAAAAAAGCTGGGTGAATATAATTATAAAACATATATTATTCTGGAATTACACAGATAAAGTAAAGTCATAACATAAAGAGAAAGACAGATAAAGCCAGATAGATGTGAGGATGTGGGAGAAAATCCTGCGTCCTTTTTTGTCGCTTTACATCATTGGTGCAATCGGTGAAGCAAGTGAACCAAAGTGTATTAAAGCAGAATGTGACAACAAACAAGCATCTGGCAGCAGTTATTCGACAAAGAGTCATTCTTCTAGCAATAAGAGCAATCCATATGCTTCTTATGATAGCGGATATGATTCTATCTATGATGATGGAGATTATGACTGGGACAGATATCAGAAAGATAAGGACTATGCTGATGGTGTAGATGATGCGATGGAAGAGCTTGATGAGGACTGGTAAGTATGGCAGGTAACTGGAAAGAACCGGAGTTTGATTTTTCAGAGCGTTCAGATAGAGTGACATTAAAACTGGAAGTTGGATAGGTTGTTTATATTCCGGGTGCGGCAGATATTAGAAATGAAAATACAGACCAAGCGGAACTAAAGTCAATGTCGAAAGAAGAAAGAATATTAGAGTATATCAGACAGAATGGAAATATTTCAACGCAGAAGGTTATGGATTTGTGCAATTACAAGTCTAGAACAGGTGCAAGAAATTTATTAGAGAAATTAATAAAATCCGGCAAGATTGAAAAAGTTGGAGAGAATACAAATACCATTTATACAATATTGGAATAGAGATAGTGGTCAGTGCTGGTCATTTTTATTTAAAAGTGACCAGTAGGTGGTCACTAATATATGATAAGTGACCAGTAGTGACCAGTAAATGACCAATAGTATCCGATAAGTGTCCGATTAGTGACCACCTATCGGACATTCGTAATCACTAGATTAAATAAAATGAATTTATGCAGACCGTCTGCACAAATTGGATTAGGAGCATATATATGGATTTACAAAACATACAAGACCAATTAAATACTGAGTTTGCCAAGGACAGCACGAAGTATATCATGCGTCACAGATATAAGAGATAAGAATGAATTTGAAGGTGAAATCGTGAAAACTCATAAATATTGGGCAGTGGGTGCATTAGCATGTATATTTCGGTCAAAGGTGCAGTTAAGAAAAGTGAAGAAGTAGAAAAAAATTAGAATATTTATGCAATTTGGTAACATATGTTACGGAATATGGTTTGCCTAAATACTATAATACATACATAAGATAAATAAAACAGAATCTGAAAGGAGATTTTTATTATGAAGAAATATGTATGTGGACCATGTGGTTATGTGTACGATCCAGAGGTAGGAGATCCAGATGGAGGAATTGCACCTGGAACACCATTTGAAGATATTCCAGATGATTGGGTATGTCCAATCTGTGGATTGGGTAAAGATGTTTTTGAAGAACTAAGCGAATAAGAAGACTAGTTTATTCGATATAGAGTAAAGCCTCAGCATCAAGAATTTTGATTGATTTCCTTGAAGACAGATGAATAAATCCGTCCTCCTGAAGTGATAAAAGCGTCCTTGAAAGGGAAGGTCTGGTTGTATTCAGATACAGAGCCAGTTCTTCTCTATTCATGGATAATGATACAAGATTGTTGTTATCTGCATGCTCTAATAGGTATGTGGCAATACGCTGTTTGAGATTACCGCTGGTAAGGACTTCAAGCTGTTGGTTATTTTCATCAGTTCTTTTGGCAAAGAGTTCCAGCATATTAAAAACTACTTTGCTGTGATGAGAGCAGTTTTTTTCACACCTGCCACCAAAGAAGTCCTTTGCAATCTCAAGAAGCTTTACATCAGTTTTTGCTTTTGCATATCCGCTATAGCGGTCTTTATTAAGAAAAAGTTCAACTTCGCCAAAATCTTCCCCTTCGGAAATGTTGGTAATACGAAGAACTTTACCATTAACATTGATGGAGCCAAGTTCTACTTCACCATTGAGAATGAGGTAGAGCTTATTGGGAACATCACCCTGAAAGAATATATAATCGTTTTTCTTATATTCATGAATGACGGACTGAGTACAAACGAGACTTTTCTTAAATTCAGCGTCATCCAGATTATGGAAAATAGACAGGTCTTTGATTTGCATATAAGTACCAGCTTTCTATTATAGTAACATTTATTTTAACATATATGAGGTGGATTGTAAGGAGGTTTTTATGACAGTAATTACATTTGATGATAATTTAATAACAGGCAATAAGACAATAGACGAGCAGCATAAGGAGCTTATTGATCGTATTCAGCAGTTTGTGAGTGCATGTGAATCAGAAGATGCAAGAGTAAAGGCAATTAAAATGCTTGATTATCTTGATGAATATACAGAATTTCATTTCAAAGAAGAAGAAAAACTGCAGAAAGACGTTGATTACCCAGGCTTGGAGGAACATATAAAGAAGCATGAGGAGTTCAGGCATACTGTTAAGGAACTCTATGATTATCTGGATGAAAATGAGGGACCAGATGAAAAGTTTATGGAGCAGGTAAAAATCAATGTTATTGACTGGCTGTTTGGTCATATCAAGACATTTGACAGATCTGTAGCTGAATATATAAATATATATGATAATCCTGAAAGATTATAGAACTGTTTGTTACGCAATTATATTTTAATAAAGTATGCCCCAGTCAGACAAAATAACTGGCTGGGGCAATCAATAATCTTTAACTTAAAAAAGATATTTCATTATTGATGAAGATTATAGTATCACCAGCACAGAACATAGCGAGAATTAATTCTATGAATCTGTATAAACTACTTACACCTACTGTTTTGGTTATGTATTCAGAGACGAAATTTCGTCAGGTAATGAATACATATTTGAAAGAATTGTAGAATAACAAAAGGAAGGGATGATTGAATGAATAAGAAAAAATCAAATTCAAAAAAGGCAGTTATGATAGGCTGCGGATTCGTAGGCTCAGCATCTGTATTTGCGCTTATGCAGAGTGGATTATTCACTGAAATTGCCTTGATAGATGCGGATAAGAATAAGGCAGAGGGAGAGGCTATGGATATCAGTCATGGAATACCATTTGCCAGCCCTATGAAAATATATGCTGGTGATTATGATGATGTGGCAGATGCTGCAATTGTAATTATATCAGCAGGTGCAGGGCAAAAGCCAGGAGAAACAAGACTTGATTTGGTAAATAAGAATGTGGCAATATTTAAGTCCATTATTCCGGAAATTACCAAAAGAGAATTTGGAGGAATCCTTCTGGTTGTAGCAAATCCTGTGGATATTCTGACACAGGTTGCAATCAAACTGTCAGGACTTCCGGAGGAAAGAGTTATCGGCTCAGGAACAGTTCTTGACAGTGCAAGACTTAGAAGCAAGCTTGGACAGCATTTATCAGTGGACAGCCGAAGTGTGCATGCATTTATAGTAGGAGAGCATGGAGACAGTGAAGTTGTGGCATGGTCATCTGCCAATGTATCCGGTGTTCCGCTTAGTGACATGTGTGAGATGAGAGGACATTATAACCATAAGGAAAACACGAAGGAAATCGCAGATGCTGTCAAAAACAGTGCCTATGAGATTATCAATAAGAAGCATGCGACATATTATGGAATTGCAATGTCAGTAAAACGTATCTGTGAAGTAATTATGCGTGACGAAAAATCAATACTTCCTGTATCGCACATGATACATGGAGTATATGAGATTGATGATGTTGTATTAAGTATGCCTGTTATTGTTGGTGCAGACGGAATTGAATCTGATATACCGATTAATCTTAGTGGAGAAGAAGCATTGAAGCTAAAAGAATCAGCAGACGCATTAAAGAATATAATTGAAACATTAGAGCTGTAGTAAGAGTAGATAATATACCAGCTTATGTGTAGATTGGAGGAAACGTTATGTTAGAAGTAGGAACAAAGGCACCGGATTTTGAATTACCAGATCAGAATGGAGAATTGCATAAATTAAGCGAATATCTTGGAAAGAAGGTAATTCTGTATTTTTATCCAAAGGATAATACATCTGGATGTACAAAGCAGGCTTGTGGTTTCTCAGAAAGATATCCGCAGATTTGCGAAAAGGGAGCTGTTGTACTCGGGGTGAGCAAGGATTCTGTTGCATCCCACAAGAAGTTTGAGGAAAAATATGGACTTGCATTTACACTTTTATCTGACACTGAGCGCAAAGTGATTGAGGCTTATGATGTATGGAAAGAAAAGAAGAATTATGGAAAAGTGTCAATGGGAGTTGTCAGAACAACATATCTTATTGATGAGAATGGTATCATAATAAAGGCAAATGACAAAGTAAAAGCTGCAGATGATCCGGAAAAAATGTTACAGGAATTAAGCTGATGAAGATAATATTATCACCTGCAAAGAAGATGAAAGTGGATACTGACAGCATAGATACCATGAGTAGTCCGGTATTTTTAGAGAAAACAGAAGAAATTCTTGGGGGGATGCAGGGAAGAACGGAAGAAGAATTAAAGAAATTGTGGAAATGCAATGATAAAATTACGACAGAGAATATTGAACGGATTAAGACAATGAATTTTCAAAAGCAGCTTACTCCGGCAGTATTGGCATATGAAGGGATTGCTTATCAATATATGGCACCAGCTGTATTTGAAGATGGGCATTTTGATTATGTGCAGGAACACCTGAGGATATTATCAGCATTTTATGGAGTATTAAAACCTATGGATGGTATCACACCATATAGGCTTGAAATGCAGGCAAAGGCAGCGATAGGTGATTCCACGAATCTGTATGATTTCTGGGGAGATAATTTGTATTGGGAAGTTATAGATGACAGCAGGATTATTATTAATCTGGCTTCAAAAGAATACTCTAAATGTATTGAAAAATATCTGACACCTGATGACAGGTATATAACTATTTCATTTTGTGAGCAGTCTGGTGGCAGGCTTATCACAAAAGGCACATATGCCAAGATGGCTCGTGGTGAAATGGTACGATATATGGCAGAAAATCATATTGAAAATCCAGATGACATTAAGGAATTTGACCATCTTGGATATGTGTTCAGAGATGATATATCATCGGATAGAGAATATATATTTGAAAGAAAAACTGTAAAATAAAAACATGGTTGATTACTGGATAAGATAATTGCGAAGGATAGAACAGGAGCAATAAGGGGAAGAAAAATTTTTGAAGTATAAAGTTACGGAGGAAACAGAAATTGAATACAAAGAAAAAATGACTGATTCCACTTGGAATGTGGCTTGTATTTGAAATTGTTGCAGTTACATTATGGTTGACCAAGGATAATCTGTTTTATCTTCTGAATTTCAGTTATATAGGCTCGGCAATAGCGTTAGGGCTGTTACTTTTTCAGTTAAACTATAGACATGCCAGAAGAATCGGTTTTATTCGATATATCACCTTTACCGAATCACTTGTTTTTGTGGGAGCACTGTTTTTATGCCACGTGGAGAATATCGAGCAAATTATGTTCTGGGCATTTCTTGTTGGCAATATCCTGTATTATGCCATTGGAATCATTCTGGCATTTGCGTTTCGGGATAATAGGGCATTCTGTAAATATATCTGCCCAATTACCGTATTCTTAAAGCCTATGAGTTATTTTAGCCTACTTCGTGTGAAGTGTGATAAGGAAAGATGTGTTTCCTGTGGAAAGTGCAAGCGAGTATGTCCGATGAATGTTGATGTAACAGATAATTCCCGTAAAAGAGAAAATGGAACAGAGTGTATTCTGTGTATGGAATGCGTCAAAGCATGTCCTAAGAAGGCATTATAGTGACTAAAAATATGTATGTACAGGAGACTCTATAAGAGCTGGGTGGCATCTACCCAGCTCAATCTTCTACATGGAAGACATCTTCCAC